>Ga0102879_1000646_pt1 | contig 14885 bp, 11 predicted proteins | sample Colrivmet1548B02_FD_78187 | JGI IMG/M metagenome (GOLD analysis project Ga0102879, IMG submission 78187) | Estuarine microbial communities from the Columbia River estuary - metaG 1548B-02 | ecosystem: Environmental > Aquatic > Marine > Intertidal zone > Estuary | place: USA: Columbia River... | reverse complement strand
TTTATATTATATATAATATAATATATTTTATGCCTATCAAGTTGATATATTTAGGATTTTCTGATAACTATGATATATCTAAAGATGACTTATATTTGAATGTATTTAATGATAATAAATATATAATTACTTCTAAAAATATTGATTCACTTTCTATAACAAGTATTGAACAAGTTTGTGTCGCAAATGATATTATTATATGTGGATGTTTTTTGTATACATCCGAATTAATTAAAATTTTATTTAATTATAGACATAAAATAATATGTTATATTACTAAACCAATTGAATTTACTAATACGATAATATATCATTTATATACCCAGAATATTATACCATTAAGTGTAGGATGTGTAATTGAAAATGATATAAATATAAAATATCCTCGTTATATTGATTCTCAATATTCTATTGATATGAATAATATTATTGAAATTAATAATTACATTAAAAATTTAACTTACAAAGATATAACAAATAAAAATTTTTGTTGTTTAATAAATTCTCATGACTTAGGAAATACTCGAATGAATTTATATAATAAATTAAATTCATTAGGTCATATTGTATGTCCATCGATATTAAATAATAATTTTGATCCTCGTATTTTTGAACAAATTGGTCGAGAAACATTTCAAAAACATTTTATTTTCTGTTTATGTGGAGAAAGTTATATAACAGAATTAGAGGGTTATGTAACTGAAAAATTATTCATAGCTTGTTGTTGTGGTAATATACCAATTTATTGTGGAAAATTAGATAGTATTGATAAAAAAATATTTAATATTAATAGAATTATATTTTATGATCCTAATTCAATCGATTCGTTAAATTATGCATATGAATTCATCAAAGAATTATTAACGGATAAGGATAAATTATATACTTATTATACACAAAATATTTTCTTAGAAGGAGCTTCTAATATTTTAAATACATTTAAATTAAATTTAAAATTCCGTTTAGATAATCATATAAATAATATAATTTTATCTCAATCTAGAGAACAAAATAATCTTGATTTATATAAATTACATCTTTCACAAAATGAACTAAATATTTCACCATCAAACTTAAGAACTTCACAATGTATTGAATATGAAGATATAATATGTTTTGAAGAATATACAAAATCTGGATTAAATTTACCATCATTAATAACATTAAATGATAATTTAATTTCAAAAAGAGATTATATAATTAGTCTTGTTACAACAAATAAAAATTTAAAAACTAATGAATTTAAAATTTTAATAGATAAGTTAACAAATCAAATTATTAAACCAAAATATATTTTGGTTAAAGTTGAATTAACAGAAGATATTACTCCATACACTATTATAAATAATAATTATCCTGATTTAATTATTAATTGTTATCAAAGTAAATTATATAATATATCAATAAATTCAGGTTATACATATGATATTCATATGTCAAATTTAGAAAATATATTAAATTTAAGTGATAAAATAGATATAAATGATAAAATTATTTTTATTAATGATACATTTGATCCTGATAATAATTTTATATTAATGTATGAATTAGGTTATCAATTATATAATTGTGATGGTATTGCTGTACATAGTAATGACCACAAATATTTATTTTGGGATAATTTTCAAAATGAGATTAATATCGCGGAGTCTTATTCTTTTAAATATAATTATATTAAAAACATTAAAATCGATTCTTTGATCGAAAATCAATTAGATAAAGTATTATATACATATTATATAAATAATGATTTATATATGTGTGGTATGCATCTAAAAAAATCATTAGTTTTACTAAGCAAAACTTGTCTTAATACCCCCGATAAGGGATATTCGCAAATTTCTTTCAATAAAAAAGAAGATTTTAAATTTAATCCAAAATTAAAACTTGCACCAGTAATTGAACCAAGATATGTTTTATATAATGTCAAAGATTTGGTTTATAATTTAGATATCAATTGTATAGATAGTCCTCATATTGATATAAAATATTATAATAGTAATATTATTATAATTACTATTACTCATTTTAATAATGAAGAAACTCACCAATTAACTAATAATACCATATCTTTCGGTGATCATATAATTAATTATGTTTATGATTATCAACATCCAAAAATAAGTTTATTACTATTTATTAATACACCTATTACTTATATACCATATACAAAATATGAGTTTGATATTTTCCAAACAGATGATACAAATACAATTAATCTTAAAAAATTTTATTCATTAATGACAATTTTAAATTATATACCAAATGTTAAATATAAATTTTTTACATTAAATGATATTACTGATATAATGATGCAACGTCAAAATTTATCAAATAATAATGAAAGTTGTTTATATTATTTATATGCTAAAATTAATTCAATAACAACAAAAATAGATTTATTCAGAGCTTGGTATTTATATAATAATGGTGGATTATATTTAAATATTAAAAGTTTATTGCATAAACCAATAGCAGATTTATTAGAATTAGATGAATTCTATACTTTATCATTAAAAAATGATATATATCCCAATACAATATTCATAAAAAACCCGTTTAATGAAAATATAAAAATATATTTAGTTAATATTTGTTATAATATATTCATATCATTTTATGGTTCAAATTATTTAACTATTACTAATAGTGAATTATTAGAAAAAATTATAAGTCCAAACTATTGTCAATTAAAAATGATTATAAATAATAATAATAATATTATCACATTACATAATAATCAAGTCATAATAACAAACTATAAATCTGAAAATGCAACATCAAATATGTTAGTAGCTTTTGATTTATGGAGAAAAAAACAATTATTTAAAGAAATTCCTCCAACATATGGTAAAATTAATGGTATTGATCATATTGTATGGATAAATTTAGATAGATGTATTGAAAGAAAAAAACAAATGGAAAATTTATTAAATAATTTAGATATTCCCAATACACGAATTTCTGGTATAGATGGAAAATTAAATGATTTGACATCATTACAATATTTAGAAAGACCATTATCAAATGATGAAAAAGCAGTTACTTTATCTCATATTAAAGCAATAAATTATTTAAAGTCTCAAGATGGAAGCTATTTTTTAATATGTGAAGACGATATTGATATTAAAAATATTAATTTATTTGATTATGATTTAAAACATATTATAAATCAGGCTCCAGAATTTGATATTCTATTAATTTCAAAAATTTATGATAAAAAATTAGAAGATAAATATACTAAATGGAATGATACTATCTACGGAGCAATGTGTTATGTTATATCTAGAAATGGTATTGAAAAACTTACATCTTTTGCTCAATATGATTTTAATTTAAATAGTTTTAATATAACATACCCATTAAGTATAGCAGATTGGTTTTTATATCATAATACTAATACTTATGTGTTCAAATATAATTATATATCTTCATTAGATGAAGACTCTTTAATTCATCCTGAACATATAAATATACATAAAATTTCATCTTTAGTACAACTTCAATCAATAATAGAAAATTGTATAAGTAATATATAATATATTAATTTATTTATAATATAAATAATTTATTTATAATATAATATAATATAATATAATATAATATAATGACTTGTTATTATGATATAACTGGACAATATTTTTGTCTAGATAAAAACCAAAAAAAAAAACCAAAACAAATTAAAGAATGTTTTGATCATAATATACAAAATCCAAATACACTGGATAATACACTGGATAATACACTGGATAATACACTGTATAATACGGTGGATGTAATGCCATCTCAAATACAATATCAACAGCCATCTCAAATGCCATCTCAAATACAATATCAACAGCCGTATCAAATACCATCTCAAATACAATATCAACAGCCGTATCAAATACCATCTCAAATGCCATCTCAAATACAATATCAACAGCCGTATCAAATACCATCTCAAATACAATATCAACAGCCGTATCAACAGCCATATCAAATGCCATCTCAAATGCCATCTCAAATGCCATCTCAAATACAATATCAACAGCCGTATCAAATGCCATTTCAAATACAATATCAACAGCCGTATCAAATGCCATCTCGAATGCCATCTCAAATTCCATCGTAAGAGTCATATCAAATGGCATATCAAATGCCACCCTAAATGTCAATTCAAGAGACATATCAAATGCCATCCCAAATGTTAATTCAAGAGACAAAGACCAACCCAAATGCAATTTCAAGAAACATATCAAATGCAACCCAATATTACATCTGACTCATCAAATTTTTATCCAACACAATCATCACAAAACAATCCAACATTTCAAATGAATGAAAATCTACCATTATCGATAAATTCAACAGAGAATATTCCTACATGATCGCCTCAAATGCCAATTTAAGCATCATATCAAATACCATCCAAAATGCAATTTTAAATGCCACCTCAAATGGAGCTCAGTTACATCTGACTCACAAAATTTTTATTCAACATAATTATCATAAAATAATCTAATATTTCAAATGAAGGAAAATTAATCACAATTTATCTTCTTAAACAATAAATTCAACAGATAATATTCTGATATGACTATCTACAATGACTAATAGTCCGTAATCTTATAATACATAGAATTCATCAATGATAAAAACTTGGATTATATCATACTAGTTAATATCTTTTAACAAATATCTTTGTTAAAAGATATTAATTTTAGTACTATTAATTAATAGTCATATCACTAAATTTATAATAAAATTTAAATTTTATTATAAATTTATCAAAAAATTATTCTTATTAAAGTTAAATGGAATCAGATAATAATAATATTGTAAAATATTATTCATCTATTGATAAAGATATTATAAATATTTTATGTAAAAATGAAATTTTAAAAAATTTAATTAAACTCTCAACAGAAACAGATATCTATATTTTTAATAAAAAATATAAAAATTGGCAGATCAAAACAAAAAATAAATTATTAAAAGAGTGCACTAATACAAAAAAAAAAGAAATTATGACTTCATCTTATTTATTATCAAATTTAGCAAAACTAAATAATATTCAAAATTTAAATAATGTTAAAATTATATATAAAAATTTAGAAGATAAAATTAATAATATTGATAAATTTATTAATTATATAAATGGTATAGATATACCAAATATTTCAAATGAATTGAAAAAAACAAAACAAAAATTATTTAATAGTAAAATACTATTAACTCCTTTAGATAGATTAAACCTTAAATTAGCTGAAAATTTAAATTTAGAAAATGATCAATTAAAATTAAAAAATATAGGATTTTTACCAAATACACATAAATTAATATCTTTAAATTCAAATATTAATACTAATAAAATATTACTCCCAGAAGTAGATTATAATTTTATAAATGATGAGGATGAGCCTATTATATATACAATAAAAGACAAAAATACCAATACAAATAGTTCAATGCAATTTATTGATTATTATTCAAATTGAAACTTAATTTTTATCAACATAAGATAAAATAAAATCTTTAACTGCATCAAAAACTCTTGCGCCATTATATTCTATTTCTTTATTGCCTTTTGATAAAATTAATGTAGGATAACCTGTAATATTTTTAGATTGTATTATATCAGTATGAATTTCAGAATCATATGTATTAAATTTTACTTTAGTATTCAATTGAGAATCTTTTTGTAATTGATTCCATACAGTTTCAAAAGCAACACAATGAGGACACCATGATGCTTTAAATAAACTAATATTATTTTTTGATTTTCCGCCGATTAAATTTTTTTCATTCTGATATTTAGATTTATATTTTAAATATTTATAACTTAAAATATTCATATAATATTATTAGAAATTATATTTATAAATTTATATAATTTTATATAATATATAATGAATCTGTTATAACAATATCCCTAATTAATTTTTCTTGATAACCATGTAATTTATTAATTAATTCAATATTATTAAAAACATTTACAATTGTTTCAATATTTTTTATTAAATTTGTTAATCTTAATACCGTTTTAATAAAATTACCTTGAAATATAGTTATATCAGTTGATTGATTTTCTTGAAAATATAAACTTATAATATGAAGCCAATCATTATTTTCGGCCCACAATTTAATTATATTAAACATAGTCAAATTAATAGTCCAATCTAAATAATAAGGATATGGTAAAATATTATTTATTTTTGTTTCTTTTGAAATAGCATCCTCTTTATAATCATTTAAATATTTTAGAATTATTTTACAATTTTGAGAACAATCTAAATCTGTTATGTATATATCAGTGCTTATTTTATGTTCATTAATAAATATTGAACATAAAGCGATTATTTCTGAAAATACGAGATTTTTAAAATTTTCATGATCTAGCAATTTAAATAATAGAAAAGGATTACATTCATTAATTTCTGTAATTATTTTACTACTTTTATTAAGTTTATAATTTTCATCTATATAAGCATTTTCATGCAAAAAATTTAATAAAAAATTAATTTGATTAATTATATCTACATTTTTTTCTATATCTCTAATTTCATTTAGTTGATTTACATATATAATATATTTTTGAATAATATTATCATCATATTTATTTATATTTTGTTGTAATAATTTTTTTTCTTTCAATAAATTTTTTGTGATTTTATTTGCTAATTTAATAATACCTTGTGGTCGTAATTGTTTATCAATTTCTATAATTCTATTATAAATTTTAATAATATTTTCATTTAAATCATAAGTATTTTCTAAAATTTTAATATTTTTTTCTATTGTAGAACTTATGACTTCATCGTGAACTGTACATTTTTTATTAATTTGATAATAATATAGAGATTTATTAAATTTATCTATAATATGATTAATAATTATATTATTATTTATAGAAATATCTAATCCTAATGTATCATTAATATAAGCTAATTCTCTTAATATAAAATGCGGATCTATAAGTAATTTTGATTGAATTTTATGTGGTTTGGTTAAAATCATATTTTTTGCTTCATTTTCATTTATAAAATTGCTAGATGGTAAAATTAAAACATAGCCTATATTATCTTTTCCTCTTCGTCCGGATCTACCTGCCATTTGATGATATTCTTCTGGATATAATGGTCTTCTAATATGATTATCATCATATTTATGAATATTAAAGAAGACCACTGTTTTAGTAGGCATATTAACTCCCATTGCAAAAGTTTCTGTAGCTAATAAAATTTTTAATAAATTTTGTGAATATAAAATCTCAATAATTTCTTTTAAAATTGGAATCATCCCAGAATGATGAATTCCAATTCCTTTTATAACAAGTTGATACAAATTAATCCATTCAGTAGTTTTATCATACAAATTTTTGTATTTAGACAAATATTTATTCCATATCTTATTTATTTGACAACTTTCTTCACGATTTACAAAAACTAAAGATATTTTTTTAGAATATTTTTCTATTAATTTTCTATTTAATAAAAATATATTTACAGGAGTCATATTATTTAAAAATAAATAATTGATGCAATCAAAAAATTGATTTAATGAAAATGATTTTGAATTATAATGTTTTGTAATTTCATTATATTTTTTTTGCCAGACATTTTCTTTCCAGTCATGATCATTAAATAGAAAATATGTTATTTCATTATTCCACCATATACCATGTTGTAATGGTATGGGTCTTTTAAATGTTGATATTAAGTGACATTTTATTTTTTTTAAATTCCCTACCCAATTTGCTAATTCAATTGCTCCTGTAATAGTTCCGCTTAACATTACTAATTGTATATGTGGTTCCAAATGTATTAATATTTCTTCCCATATTTTACCTCGATTATAATTATTTATGTAATGTATTTCATCTAAAATGACACATCCTATTTCTGAGGAAGAATAATCCCATTCATAATTTGTATTAGTAGAAGATTTTGAAGTTAATAAATCCTCCTGAGATGTTAATGGCAAAAGCGAAGCTTTTGCCGTTAAAGTCCTAAATAATGAATTTCGTAAAATTTCAGCTGTCATTATTAATAAATTAGCAATAGGATTAATTTTAATATCTCCTGTCATAATTCCTATAGAATTAAAAAATTCAGAAAACTCAGCATATTTTTGATTAGATAAAGTTTTAATTGGAGAAGTATATATAACTTTTTTATTTTCAGACAAACATTTAGCAATAGCATATAAAGCTACTGCAGTTTTTCCAGAACCCGTATGTGCTGTAACTAAAACATTTTCATTTTTAGCTATAGCATCACATCCATATAATTGAAAATGATCTAATGGGTATGTGAAATTAAAATAGGTTGGTGGTAATTCTTTATTATATATCCCTTCATGTATTTCAATAAATTTTTCCATTTATAGATTAAATATTTAATAATATTTAATCTATAATTCATTTTTTTTAATTTGCTTTTGAAGGACTTAAAACTAATTTAATTTCTCCTAATGTTGCAATTTGATATGTAACAATAATTGGATAATCATTTTTTAAAAATAAAATAACTTGATTACATAAATTTGTACATTTTGTAAATATTAATAAAAATTTTAATTCAAATAGACCTTGAACAATTTCATTACTATTGTTTGATGTAGATATAATTGATAAACCACCGTTTGTTTCACCTACTTCAAATTCAATGTTTCCAATTTCTCCTTTTCCTGAGAAAAATAATTTATTATAAGTTGCTTTTATTTCTATTTTATCTGTAGAGGCACCCATATCTTTACAATATTTATGAAAATCTTGTGAAGGTAAAGAAATAGAATAAGGAAATTGTATAGGGGCGATTTCATAAGATTCTTCTTCAATATCCATAAGGTTAATTTTAAATGTTTTTTTTTCTTTTCTTTCGCTACTTTCTAAAACTATAATTAATTTATTAATATCATCTTCATCAACTAACCAAATCATTGTATCAAAATAAGACATACATTTTAAACATTTAAGTAAATTATTAATATCTATTCCTAAAGTTAATTTTTTTTTATTATAATTATATTTGTATATATCAAATTTATCTGCATCTAATCGCATATAAACTAAGATTTTACCAGTTTTATTAACTTCTTTAACGACTATTCCGCCTATATTTTTATGATTATTTTCTTCATATGGTGAATCGTCAGATTCCTCAATATAGTAAGGATAAAAAATAAAATTAGCATCAGTTAGTAAAGAATTCATAGCATCAATAACAATTTTAATAGCAGAAGCCAAAGATGTTTTTAATTCAATTATATAACCCATAATAATTATGTATAAATTATACATAAATCTTTATAATGATATTTAGCTATAAATAAAAAATTATTATTATAAAAAAAATCTAATTTAATATATAATATTATGGTAAATTCATATCTTTTAGTTAATCCTTCATTAAAAGGAAAATTTAATACTAGTTTAAAAGCTCGGAATTCAAAAGAAGCGGCAAATATGTTTTATACAAATTTATCTCTATATTTTAATAATTCCATACCTGAATTTCATTTTAGTCTTCAAAAAGGTTTAGAAGGTCATGGTAAATATTACCATTTCAAAGTTCAAGAAAAAAGAAAAAAAAATGAAGTCAAATTTGAAATTGTTCCTTATGAACTTCCTGATGCAACTAACCTTACAAGTTTTAAGACTAAAGTAGATGAATTCCATACCAAGTTTAATGACCCAGTTTCGGAAGATGATCAAGCAGGTGGTAAAAAAAAGTCTAAAAAAAAATCAAAATCAAGAAGAAAAAAAGAGGATAGTTCTGATTCAGAATCTTCGGTATCAAGTGACTATATTTATAAACGTGTAAAATCATATATTCCTGTAAATAAACCAATATATTATTGGTGGTATGATCCTTATTTATATGGTTTAGATTATGTTTATGTACCTACATTTTATTCCTATTTAACACCTTATATTGAATTAAGTTTAAAATAAAATTATAAATAAATATAATATGCAGCTAAAATAATTTTTTATATAATTTTCTATTATATTATATTATATGGCACAACTTGATATATCATTAGCTATTAAATATAAAAATATGATCGGACTCACTAATATAAATAATATTTCAGGTAATACTATATTTTTGGGAGATACAACTATTACTTCCAATTTAAATGTTTCCGCACAAAGCAAATTACAGGGATCTGTATCTATTATGTCATCTGTATATATTTCAGGTAATACAATATGTAATAATAATGCTACTATCCAATCAAACTTACAAGTTTCAAATAATGTTAATATTAATAATAATGTCAATACAAATAATATCACTATATCAGGAAATACTCTAATTAATGGTAGTTTAAATATTAATAATACTGCTCAATTGAATAAAAATACATCATTTTTATCATCTTTGAATATTGGTGGAACATCTATAGTAAATAATACCATTTATACAAATAATATAGCTGCTTTAAGTGATCAATTAAATATTCATGGAAATGTAATTAATATTGGTACACAAAATTCTATTATTAATTTATTGGGAACAACTACCTATATTGCTAGTACACAATTAAAAATTACAGATAAAATTTTACCTTTAAATTATACAGATAATACTGGATTTTTAGCGGATAGTGCAAATTGTGGTATTCAAATTTTAGGTATTAGCGGTAATGGATTTATTCAAACTTCGTCTGATGCTTCTAGATTCTTAATAAAAGCACCTAGAGATACTCAAGTTAATTATATATCTACAATTGATAATGATGGTAATCTTAATATTTCTGGGACTAGTACATTTCACAATAATACTACCATACTATCTAATTTATTTATATCTAATAATACTATATTACAAAATACAACTACTATTAGGGGATCTTTATATGTTACAGGTGATAGTATTTTTAATAATAATGTAACAATTAACTCTTTATTATATACATCTGGACAAACCATTATAATTGGATCCCTAACATCAAATTCTAATTTAAATCTAAATAATGATTTAATTATTAATAATAATCTATCTATTAATTCATCGCTGTATAGTTATAAAAATGCTATCTTTAATAATAATGTAACTATTGGAAATTCATTGAGTGTAGCAAATGATACAATTATACAAAATGATAGTACAATATTTTCATCTATGAATATATCTGATTTTACCATAATTCAAGGTAATAGTACTATAAATACAAGTTTATATGTTTCTTCACAAACAACAATTAATGGGGACGTGACAATTAAATCAAATTTAACAATTAATAATTCAACCAATATTCAAGGAAATTTAACTGTTTTATCTGATTTAGGCATATCTGGAAATACCATTATTCAAGGAAATATAGTATTAGGGGATCCTAATTTATCATCCAAATTAAATTTATTAGGACAAGTTGTAAATTATTTACCACATTATAATACCAATTTACTTGCAGCATTAGCAGGTATACCCGAATGGGGATTTTATAGAACAGGTGGTATAGTTAAAATTAGATTAGGTATTGTGATTCCAGTTATTAATTTAATTGGAGGAAATACTAACAGTATACGCGTAGGTAATCCTTATATAGATCCAGGAGCAGTTGCTCTTGATGAAGACAATAATAATGTTATACCATATCTTACATCTATTATAGATAGCACACAAAAACAATATTTAGATATACCTTATGCTGTTTCCACCACAACAACTATTTCTACAACATCTCCTTTAATTATTGACACATATATTTTAACTTATACGGCCACCGATTATATTGGCAATATAGGAACAATAACTAAAACTTTAAATATAACACCATAAAAAAAATGAATATGTATATTTATTAAATTAATAATCAAAAGAAAAAAGTTTCTTTTCTTTCTTTTTTTTTTTATTTGAATTATATTCTTGTTTTGACGAAAGATTCATTTCTTGTGGTATATAATTATTATCATGTATTACATTTTGGGATGTATTATCTATTAAAATATCATAGGTATCATTATTTATAGTTTCTGTATTATCATTTATAAATGTATGATTTAAGTTATCAATCCCGAAAGAATTAATAAGTGATGACGCTTTGCTTTTGTCGTCATCAATCCCAAAGGAATTAATAAGGGGAAGAGCTTTGCTTTTGTCGTCATTAATCTTGTATGATATACAAGATTTATCAACACCTTCGTCTACAATTTGTATTTTTTGTAATTTTTGTTCTAGCTCATTGAATGTAACCAAACTATTGTTTTCGAGAACGTTTTGATTTATAATTCCAAGTTCTAATGTTAAATTATAATCACTATCAAAGTTTAATAAATTACCTTTATAATCTAATATTTGAATATGTAATTCGGTTATTTTATCAGTATATTGTTGTTGATATATATATTCTGTATTTGTATTATATGTAAATATATATTCTGAATTATTAAATTGTGAAATATTTATTTTTGCAAATGCAGAAATTTCAGGTTTATTTGGTAAAAAAATATTATTATAATTATTTATTTTAATAAATATATAATTATCGATATTTAATGGATTAGAATAAATTTGAGTATCTAATTTTATTAAGTATTCCAATTTATTAAACCCTAATAAATTACCTAAAGAAGAACAATAATTTTTATTATCAAAATATATACTACAATCGTAATGTTTTGATAAATTTATTATACTTATTGTATCATTGTGATTATAATTAGATTTTTCAGATACTTGATTAAATAAAATCCCTTTAATTATAGTATTATCCGAAGCATACTCATTGAACTTATGTTTATTTAATTCTATATTAATTATTTTGACTAATTGACTTTTAGTATATTTATTTTCTGGAATTTCTATTCGAGTTTCTTCTAATGGTAAATTATAAACATTTGGACCAGGTGGTGGTCCCATAAAAATTCCTTTAATTATAAAATAATTATTATCATATTTTTTATCAATAGTGATATATTCATTATAAATTTTTACATAATGTAATTTTATATAATTCATATCCAAATTACTAATGTGATTATCCATAGATAATATATAATTATTTGGATTAGGAAAATGGAGTTGATTACGATATCTTGAATCAATGTTTAATATTATTTTATTCATATAATTAAATATAAATAAAATAATAATTCTTCAAACCTATATTATAAATAATAGTAGTGATAAATTATTTTTGAGAATTATTATATATTAACCAAGTTTCATAATATTTTGCTTGATTTGGAAATCTCCATATTAAATTTTTATTTAAATCTTCATATTTTATCCACTTTATTTGTTTAATTTCATATTTATCAAATAAAGTATATTTTTTCGATATATTATACGTATCATTTATTATAGAACATCGAAAAATATGAAAATTATTATTTTCTATACCTATTTTATCATATATATCAACCATATAACCAGTTTCTTCTAAAGTTTCTCTTATTGCAGTTTTTTCAGGTTGTTCATTATATTCTTGTAAACCACCAGGTAATGCCCATACATTAGTTGTTTGTTGTACTAATAATATATGATTATCTTTAGTAATAAAGCAACCTGCATTTGCATTAACAAAAACTAACATATTGAATACAAAATAATTAAACACATTAATGTATAATTTATTTATCATTTAAATATATTAATTAACTATACCTAAGTCTTTAAGTTCATTTAACATATTAATATATTTACTACTTTTTGTTGAAGTTTGAGCTCTTTTTTTTAAATCTTCAAAAGTTTCAATATTGTTTATCGCAATATTATTATTTAATTTTTCATTTATAAAAATATTATTTTTATCTTGTATTTTTCTTTCTTTTTCTTTATCATTTAATAATTTTTTTAAATCAATATTAGTATTTGGAACATTTAATATTAAATCTTTTGTGGAATCCACTTTAGATGGAATAATATTAGTTATTGGATTATAAAATGTATTATTTAATTGATATTTAATATTTCTTTGATTTTGGATATCATGATATTTAGTACTAATATCCGGATTATATTTTATATTTTCCATTATTATTAATTATAAAAATAATCTTAAATTAAACTATTTAATTTATAATAAGATAAAAAATCTAAATAAAGATGTAAAGCTTTTCACATTTAAATGAATTTATATGATGTATTAGAGCTTAATCAAAATGCAAATGAAATAGAAATTAAAAAAGCTTATCATAGATTAGTAAAAAAATACCATCCTGATAAAAATAATACCATAAATACTACAGAAAAATTCTTAAAAATTCAATCAGCTTATGAAATATTAATAAATGAATCTACTAGAAATAAATATGGTACTATGCAAGAAAATGAAAAATCATCTTTCAATGATTTTTTAGACAAAATCATTAATAATAATATAGATCTAAAAGATTTTTTAAATTACTGTAATCATTTAACTAATAAAGATATAGAAGATATTCATGATAATTTTTATCATTTTATAAAAAATTTTACAACAGAAGATATTTTAAATTTGGTCAAAGATTATATTATACCTAAAGATTATATAAATAATTCATTTTTGGAAACTGATTCAGATGTAGATATTTTTGCCGATGAATTTGCTAAATATTATTATATTCTTCCAATTAATATTCAAAAATATAATGAACTTGATATTAAAATAGAATTGAATATAAATTTATCCGATATTATAAAATATAATAAACGGAAAATTAAAATAAAACGTAATATCAATAATAATTCAACTTTTAGTACATTTATTTTTAATTTAAATTATCCTTATATTGTTTTTATAAATCTTGGAGATATTAATAATGATAATTATGGAAACTTGATTATTAAATTAAATTTAGATAGTACATTATATTGGAATCATAATACAATAGTATTGAATAAATATATGACATTATATCAAATGATTTATGGATTAGATATTATTGTACCTTATCATTTAGAAAATAT
>Ga0102879_1000642_pt1 | contig 14954 bp, 10 predicted proteins | sample Colrivmet1548B02_FD_78187 | JGI IMG/M metagenome (GOLD analysis project Ga0102879, IMG submission 78187) | Estuarine microbial communities from the Columbia River estuary - metaG 1548B-02 | ecosystem: Environmental > Aquatic > Marine > Intertidal zone > Estuary | place: USA: Columbia River... | reverse complement strand
GCGTGAATCATTAAAACTCCGTTCGTATCTGCATACAACATTGCTTGGTATACTTCATATTGATGTGGTGAATAATTCTTACCAAAGGACATATTGATTACTTGTGCTCCGTTATCCACTGCGTAACGAATGGCCAACGCAACATCTTTATCTTGTTCGTCACCATTTGGAACCGTGCGAACGGACATAATTTTCACGTTATCCGCAACTCCATCTCCACCTTTCCCATTTCCGCGAATAGCCGCGATAATTCCTGAAACGTGCGTTCCGTGTAATGCCTCTGGACCTTCCACGTCGTTATTACCATAATGTGTATCCGTAAAATCATCTGGATTATCTCCGATTAAACTGCGGTCATCGTAGTAAATGTTGAGGTTGTAATTCAGTTGGTCTTCGATGTATTTCTTTGTTTCTGCATCGAATTGTCCATTTGCCAATCCTTCTTTGTATTGCGCTAAGTTTTCAAGTTCTCCTTCTACTTCTGCTTTTGCATTAGCATACATGAAATATTCCGTGTCATCGAATAAGGTCGCTGGATCGACGCCATCGTATTTATCCTTTAATTTGGCGTAAATGCGGGTTTTTTCCAAACGGGCATTCTCCTGGTTTTCACCATTGGCGTTTCCTAAAAAGTTCCATCCATGAACGTCATCCACGTATCCGTTTTTATCATCGTCGATTTTATTTCCAGGGATTTCCTTTGGATTCACCCAAATTTTCCCTTGCAAATCCTCGTGTTCAATGTCGACACCTGAATCAATTACAGCGACAACTACCGGTTGTGACTTTTTATTTTTCAGCATTTTATATGCTTGGTCCGTGTACATTCCTTGTCCGTCGCCGTTGTACCAGTTCAGTGTTCCCGGAATAGCTTGTGCGAACAACTGTGGAATCGAAAATCCAAAAACGATCAAAAGGTATTTTGCTGTATTCATGTGCTTTTTTTTCAAATTTAAAAATTAAACGTCAAGGATTTCATTTGGTATCACAAAATCTTACAATTCATCTAATGCAAAGACCATTTTTCCACGGATGAAGGTTCTCCAAGCATAGTTTTGCTCGAAAGCAGGATTGCTTTCAAGAGGTTTATCGAAGATGACGAAATTGGCTCTTTTTCCTTTCTCTAAACTTCCCAATTCATTTTCTTGAAACGAAGAAAAGGCTGCCCAAATCGTCATTCCGCGAATGACTTCATCCAAACTTAAGGACTCTTGAGCAAGGAATCCATTTAATGGTTGATTGGAAGGGTTTTTACGTTGAACGGCAGCATGTATGGTAAAAAACGGATTGGTGGATTCTACAGGGAAGTCTGTTCCAATTGCTAACATTCCGTATTGACGCAACAAGGTTCTGTAGGCATATGCTCCTTTCAGGCGATTTTTACCCAATCGATTCTCTGCCCATCGCTGATCACTCGTAGCATGCGTTGGTTGAACAGAAGGAAAAACGGCATATTCTGAAAATTTCACAAAGTCAGCAGGATCGATTACCTGTGAATGCTCAATTCGAAAACGATGATCTGGATTCCGTTTGAACGCATTTTTATAAATATCCAAAATCAAGGCATTCGCGGAATCTCCAATTCCATGTGTATTCATCTGGTAACCATGCTTTAAACAGAATTGAGCGACATTTCGCATTTCATTGACTGAAGTCAACAATAAACCATGGGAATGGTGATCATCTGTATATGGTTTTTTCAACAATGCTCCTCGAGATCCGAGTGAACCATCGGCAAAAACCTTAAAACTTCGGATGGATAAATTCCGAAAACGATATGGTCCATTTTTCATGGCGAATGCTCTGTTTTCCGGAGAATTCATGAGCATGGCATACAATTCTAGTTTCAATTGTCCACCAGAAATCATGGATTTAAACAACTTAATGTGTTTGAAATCGATCCCCGCTTCATGTGTTCCGGTAATTCCATACTGAAACAATTCTTCTTGAATTTCAGAAATAGCTTTTTTTACTTGACTCGATGGATAAGCAGGCAAGAGTTTTGAAATGAAATTCATGGCATTGTCTAAAAGCAGTCCTGTTGGCACTCCATTGACAACTTTCACTTCTCCACCATCGACATTTACCGCTTGAACTTTTGCTTTTTTAAACAAGTACTCATTCACCAGCGCCGCATGTCCGTCCACGCGATACAAGCAAACTGGAATGTTTTTAAATACTTCAGAAAGCTTTTTATTGTTTGGCATGGAATCATTCCCCCAAAGTGATTGGTCCCATCCGCCACCGATAATAAATTTGTTACTGGATTTTGCGAAATACTTTTCACAGCGATAAATCACTTCATCCATGGATTTAGCACCGGTTAAATCAACCCCAAGTTTCTGATTAGCATACATCAGTAAATGTCCATGAGCATCTGTTAATCCTGGATAAACGTCTTTGCCCAATGCATCAATGTCCTCGTCCGATCTGTATTTATTCAAAATTTGACGTTCAGGTCCAACTTCGATGACTTTTCCATCGCGAATAGCCATTGCTTCATGAACCGAACCCGCATCATCCATCACATGGATATTGGCGTTATGAATAATTAAATCCACTTTTTGTCCCTTCATACAGGAAAACAAAAAAGAAACGAGTGTGAGAAAAAAGAATGCGTATTTAAACATGCGAAAAGGATTTAGAATGGATAACCGATACCGAAATTCAAATAATTCGGAAGGAAAGGTTTGGGCATAATTGCCTTCACTTGTTCCAAACTCATGTTAAATTGGTTCATTCCTTCTTGGTAATAGGTCTGACGTGTTCCCATTTCCTGAAATACCCATTTCGCACCTTTAGCAAAGGCTGGATCGTAAATTGGGAAACCAACATCTAAGCGGATGATGAAAAATTCTAAATCCATTCGAAGACCAATTCCAGATGAGATCGCAATTTGTGGAACAAATGTATTCCAATGAAACTGACTGCCGACTCTACTGGCATCCTCTCTGTAGGTCCAAATATTTCCGAAGTCCGTGAAGAGTGCCCCCTTGAACGTTGATCCTAAACTGAAACGGTATTCCAATGATCCCGCAAAGCGAATATCCGCAATTTGAGTTGCCAAACGATTGGTGTCCAAGTGATATTTGTAAGCTCCCGGACCTAGTGCTCTTGCTCTCCATCCCCTATTATCATTCGATCCACCGCCAAAGAAACTGTAGTCATACGGCATTGCGGTTTTCGAATTTTTATAAGGAAGTCCTGCTCCAGCGGAAAGTTTCAGGTGCAAGGAAGACCCGGATAGCACACGTTTACTCATGATAAATTGATTGTCCAAACGGACAAACTGTGAATACGGTTGATTACGAAGTAAATATTGTCCATTCAACGTGTCCTGTCTTTCTCTAAACAGGTACAACAAGTTTCCTGCTGCATCGAAGGTTGAGTTGAAATAAATGGAAGTATTTAAGGCGTTTTTTCGCTCCTTCCCTTCTTTTAAATCCTTTTCCTTGTTATTGTATTCATAGGAGAACTTGAAGTCCTGCCAAATGAATTGGTTATTGTATGTAGCGTTCAAAAAAACATCGTTGATTTGATTTAGCTGGTCTTGAAATGCCGCGCTTTTTTTGATGGACACGTATTTGATGACTGATGCGCCTGGGAGTCCCATTTGAAAAACTTGGGTCTTACCAACCAAGAATTTCCACATGTAATTGAGCTGAAAAACACTGCGGTCAAAGATGCTTCGTTTCTCAATGTTGTAAGCGGTTGTCAAGACTGTTCTTGGTTTTTGACGTTTCCCTAACATTGTTACGGGTGTTGGGAATAATCCCGGTAAATCAAACTTTAAACTTGGACCAAATTCGAAGGTATTGAACGTGCGTCCTTTTCCTGTTCCTACCGTCTGATTCGATTGATCTTGGAAGACCAACGGCTGAGACTCGAATCCACCTCCAAATGAAAAAGTCATTTTTCCAGCTCCTTTTCGGATATTTTTATTCGTGTAATTAAACGAGGCATTTGCACCAAGCAGTCCAGTTGAAGAGGTGAATTTGGGATCAAATCCATACGTTTGTTTTTTTGCAGGCTCAAGGAAATAATGTACTGCTAATTTATTTCCGGGTTGTTCGATGATAATCGGTTTGACAGAGCTAAAAACACCAAGTTGAACGATCGAACGGTAACTACGATCCAAATAGTACTCCTTGTATTTGTTCTCACTCTCCAAATAATTCTGAAGTTCAAGAATGGATGGCTTGATCCATGGGGAGTCTCCGTTGTATGTCACCGTAATTTTGCGAAATGGATTTGTGGTTCCAATCGGAACGTGTTTTTCCTTCAATTGCTTTTTTGAATAAAGGATTTCGTCGTAAACAAACGAATTAGTCGTCCTTAAAAATTGTGGAGCAATGGGATCATACAAGCTCAATTGTTGATCCTTCATGAGCTGTGCAAAACTAGCATCCACATTCGACGTATCCGAAAGATGGAAATACACATTAGAGACGGTCATCTCAACGTATGGAACTCGAATCAAACTATCCTTTTTAACTTCTGAAGGAACATAACGATCATCAAATTGAACCACTAAGCGAACCTTCATGGTTTGACGGTTCGTGTCCGCTGAAAAAGAAATACTGCTGGAAGAGAATTTGTATATTTGATCGTCCCTTAAATACTTCGCTACAAGTTCTCGGTAATCATTCAAGTAATCCGTATCAAAAGGCATTCCGAGTAGCGGATGCTCACCTGTTTTTTCGATGTGTTTTCTCACAAACGCAGCGTGCTTATCGCGTAGCAGTTTTGCACCGAGGTATTGAACGGAATCAATGAAATATTGGGGACCTGCTTGAATAACGTAACTTGGATAAGCAAAACGTTTTTTTTCATTAAGGACCAATCCACCTGTTACATTTCCATAGTAATGACCTTTTTTACGCAAATAAAATCCTAGTTGCTCAATACTCTTTTGATATAAAATGGTGTCAAAAACAATGGGTTTCTGTCCAAATTTATATTTAACTTTTTCCTTCCACAATACCTTTGTAAACGTTGCTTGATGGTATTCTTTTGGGAAAAATGTGGAATCTCCTCGCTCGAAAGCCTTTTCATTACGCTTCGCATTGATTCGATCCACTTTTTCTTTTTTTCTTTTTTGTTTCCTTTCGAATTTTTGAAATTTCACTTCCCTTTTATGCGCAACACGAGCAGAATCAATGGCATTGTAGATGCGCAATTTAAAATTGATGTAAAAATTTCGCTGGTTTGGTTGTTGACGAACGATCAATCCAAGGTCATACTTATCGATGGATGAATTATCCTTCAGTTCGATCGAATTGTCACGAAGAAGGTATTTACCCGCAGGAACATTTCGCGTTAAATCACATGCTGTTAAAACAAACAGAAGGATAATCGCAATATTTAGTAAATTCGCTCGATGTTTCATCTCCAAGTACAAAAATAACAATAATCAAGTTGGAAAAAATTTCGCTACAAAAGATAAAATGGATTAAAAGTCTTCACCTGAAGAAAAATCGGGACAAAGAAAAATTAGTTGTGGTTGAAGGCTTAAAATTGGTCAGCGAATTATGCATTCAATTTCCAAAGCTTGTCCATTCCATTTATACAAGTGGGGATCTGGATACTTCGCTGTTGAATAATGTTGATTGTTACGCCTGTAACAACAATGAGATGGAGCGCATTTCACAGTTTAATAGTCCGTCCACCATGATTGGACTTTTTCATGAGCCAGTTGAAAAAAAATTCAATCCAAGCGAACGCATTCTTGTTTTAGAAAGCATTCAAGACCCTGGGAATCTCGGTACCATTATTCGGACAGCAGATTGGTTTGGAATTAAACAAATTCTTTGCTCAGAGGATACAGTCAATTGTTTCAACTCGAAAGTCATTCAATCGTCGATGGGCAGCGCATTCCGAATTCCTGTTTTTTATGAAAACTTGACTGATTTTCTACCAAAATTGAATTCCACCATACACGGAGCGCTTTTAAATGGTGAAAATCTAGAAAATGTAGATCCCAATGAAATAAAAATTCTCGTCATGGGAAATGAAGGAAAGGGCATTTCACCATCCCTTCAAAAACATATCAATCAAGCAGTTACCATACCCGGATACGGACAAGCAGAATCCTTAAATGTCTCGATTGCGACAGGTATTTTCCTTCATCATTGGTCTCAATTGAAATCATAGTGTCTTAATTCAAAGAAAAGACTGTATTTTTGCAAATCCCAACTGCGAAAATGATTGATTTCGATTTATACGAAGCAAAGAAGCTTTACCCTTTTCAGGAACAAACCGTCAACCAAGTTTTAGAAGAACTTCGTAAGAACGGCACGAATTTTAATTTGCTTTACCAACTTCCAACTGGAGGTGGTAAAACGGTTATTTTCTCTGAAATTGCTCGTCGATTCATCGAACAATGGGGTAAAAAAGTGCTCATTTTAACGCATAGAATCGAACTTTCCGTTCAAACATCCCAACAACTTTCAGCCATTAAGGTTGCCAATAAGGTTATTAATTCAGAAGTGAAGCTTTTGGATGATCAAGACGAATATCAATGTTTCATCGCCATGGTGGAAACCTTGAATAATCGTTTGAATGAAAATGATAATTTCATTGCTGATGTTGGATTGGTCATTGTGGATGAGGCACATTACAATAGTTTCAGAAAAATCTTCCAGTTTTACGAGGATGCAAATATCCTAGGTGTAACCGCAACACCTTTAAGTTCGAATAGAAATCTACCACTAAAAGATAATTACAACAAGCTATTGGTGGGCGAATCCATTTCGAATCTTATTGAAGGAGCTTATTTGTCCAATGCAGAAACGTACCAATACGATGTAAATCTGCATGGATTGAAAATTGGAACAAACGGAGATTTTACCGTGAGTAGTTCCGATTTACTTTACAGCAACTTCTTTATGCAAGAAAAATTGATTTTTGCCTATGAAGAAGTAAGCTTAAACAAAAAAACACTGATTTTCAATGCGGGAATCGAAACTTCACGTCGTGTAGAAGATTCATTCAAGAAATTGAAATACAACATTCGTCACCTTGACTCTACTTTTAGCGATAAAGATCGTAAGGATGTTATTCACTGGTTTAAAGTGACTCCGGGAGCCATTTTGACATCCGTGGGAATCTTGACAACAGGATTTGATGAGCCAACGGTTGAATCCATTATCATTAACCGTGCAACGCGTTCATTGACGTTGTATCACCAGATGATTGGACGTGGATCCAGAAAACTTCCCAACAAAAGTGAATTCCAAATCATCGATTTAGGAAACAATGTTCGTCGTTTCGGCTATTGGCAAGATTACATCAATTGGCAGGATGCATTTAAATTTCCAGATCGCTTTTTGGAATCCCGCATCTCCGAATTGGAAGACATGGAATTTGAGGTGGAATTTGAGTTTCCAAAAGGATTTGACAAATACATGCCATCGGCCATATTGGAGGAATTCAATATCAAGGATTGTTATTACGAATGTTTAGACCGTGGTGAAAAAGGAAAAGCTGCGATTGACCTGTCCATTGAAAACCATTTTAAAGCGATTGAGTCTGCTGCAAAAAACTTGGACCATGCGCTTGATTTAATGCAGGTTATCCAAGATCACATCGAGCATCGCTTAAAGCATTACACGAAATGTATTTCCAAAAGCACGGACAACTATTTCAAGTATCTTTTAGAAACGTATAATCGTCAATTAGCACAAAAAATCAGATTGAATATCGAAGATTGATGCTTTTTCTGTAATTTTAAATGCACATGAAAAAAATCATTCTAATCTGTTTTTGTCTTTTACAAAGCATCTCCTTTGCGCAAGGAGCGAAATTAAAGACCTTCCTCGACACCAAGCAATTTTATGCTCCCAACGTTGGTAATTACCTAGAATTATACATGCAGTTCGTTTCCTATTCCGTCGTGTACAAAAACGAAGGAAATGGATTGAGAGCGAAAGTCCTGATTTCCGTTGAAATCGCTGATAGCTCTAAAACAGTTTTTACCGATCGGTATGTGCTGGAATCTCCGGAAGCAATTGATAGCGTGCAAGATGATTTTTACGAAATCCTTCGTGTCCAGTTGAATCCTGGCAAGTATTCTTTGAAAATCAATTTACTGGACATCAACAAGGAAGACTCTGAAATTTCCGGAGTTTTGCCTATTTCTATTGAAGATTTCTCTACAAATACGAAAATCTCTGATGTACTTGTTGCGGAATATGCTTACCCAAGTGATCAGCAAACGAATTTTGACAAATCAGGCTACCACATTATCCCCATGCTTTCCAGTTTTTATGGGACGGATTCAAAAACGTTACCCGTTTATTTCGAATTATATGGGACAGAGAAAATAAAAGACAGCACCTTTCAATTATCACATCGCATCATCAACATGAAAGACGCCAGTGAAATGCCTGGATTCACACGCACGAGCACTTTGTTTAAATCAAGCGTTGTTCCCGTTTTTGAAACGATAAACATCGAAGAATTGAATTCAGGAAACTATCAAATCGAATACCGTTTGACCAGCAACTCAAATGAAATACTTTCGATTCAAACCTATGATTTCGAGCGTAGCAATGAGAATAATTACATGTTCACCATGGAAAACATGATGCTGGATCCTGCATTTCAATCCTCTATTCCTTCAGACTCCGTCTTGTATTACCTTGAAAGTTTAATTCCGATTTCAAAACCTGCGGAGATTAAAAACATCATTGAAACCCTGAAATCTAAAAACAACGATGAAGCACGCAAACACATTCAAGGATATTGGGCAGTATCCACACCAACCAATCCTTATGAATCTTGGTTGAAATACAAAGCACAAGTCGTCTTCGTTCAGAAAATCTACGGGAATAACTTTCAAGAAGGATTTGAAACGGACCGTGGACGTGTTTACCTGAAGTATGGTGCGCCAAATCAAGTGAACGCACGAGAATCCTCTCCTTCCGAATATCCGTACGAGATTTGGACGTACAATAAAATAGGTGTTTACAGCAACAAGCGCTTTGTATTTTACAATCCTGACCTCGTAAACAATGCCTACCGCCTACTGCATTCAGACATGATTGGAGAATTGAAGAATCCTGCATGGCCGCAAATTCTTGCTAAACGCAACACATACAATGGAAATGTGGACAATCCCAACCAAAACAATGTCAATCATTGGGGTGGTGACAGCAACGATTTATTTCGTCAATACTAAGAAATGGATACTTCTTTAGCAATTGTCATTCTCAATTTCAACGGAAAAAATCACCTTGAAACGTATTTACCAAGTGTCCTTGCCTATTCAAAGGAAACACCCGTTTTTATTGCTGATAATGCCAGCACGGACAATTCCGTTTCGTTTATTCAAAAACAATTCCCACAAGTTCACCTACTTCAACAAAAGCGAAATTTTGGATTTGCTGGAGGATACAATGTCGCTTTAGAACAAATCAAAGGTCAATTCGATTATTACCTTCTGCTCAATAGCGATGTGGAAGTTACAGAACATTGGATTGAACCATTGAAAGAATTCATGGATACACATGAAAACACAGCGGCTTGTCAACCTAAAATCATGTCCTGGCAAAACAAACATACGTTTGAACATGCAGGAGCAGCAGGCGGATTTGTCGATCTACACTATTTCCCTTTTTGCCGCGGACGTATTTTCGATTCATTAGAAAACGATGATCAACAGTATGACTATGACGTTCCTGTAACCTGGACATCAGGCGCAGCGATGCTCATTCGTTCCAACTTATTTCATCAAGTAAAGGGATTTGACTCCGATTTCTTTGCCCATATGGAAGAAATTGATCTGTGCATAAGACTTGGAAACCTGGGTTTTGATTTTCATTGTGTTCCAGAAAGTACCGTGTATCATTTAGGTGGTGGAACACTTGATTATGATTCGCCAAAGAAAGTCTATTTAAACTTCCGAAACAGTCTTTTCATGTTGATTAAAAACCACGCCGGACTTTTATTCCCCAGTTTATTTATCCGCATGTGTTTAGATGGAATTGCTGGAGTTAAATTTCTACTTTCCGGTAAATTTCAATTGACATGGATGGTGTTTTTAGCGCACATGAATGTGTATGCTCAATTCGGACGATTTTATAAAAAACGTCGTCAAATCAATACCAAAGCTAGAAAATTCTACCGCTACAATGGACGAATTATTTGGGATTATTACTTTTTGAAAAACACCGTTTATTCTCAATTAAACAAACGAAAATTCAACTAATGAAAACGATATTCAGCACCCTTTTCTGTACACTTGGTTTCTTTTACTTTGCACAAGTGACAAATGTGATGGAGGCAAGTGACAAAGCACAAAAGTTAGTTGGAAAACCTGCGGAAACGTTTAATCCATACGTTTACGTCATGCCAACGATAGGCACCGGTGGACACGGACATACGTTCCCAGGAGTTTGCGCACCTTTCGGAATGATGCAATTGAGTCCGGACACACGTCACGATGGTTGGGATGGTTGTGGTGGATACCATTACTCCGATTCCCTCATTTATGGTTTTAGTCATACGCACTTGAGCGGAACAGGAGTTCCAGATTATGCGGATTTATTGATCTCGCCACAATCTGGAAAAAAGGCAAAATTACTTCCGAAATTCCAAGATGCGAAAAATGGTTATGGCTCAAAATTCTCACACAACAAAGAAAAAGCGCGCGCTGGATTCTATGAAGTTTATCTGGAAGATGAGCAAATCAATGTACGCTTAACTACTAGTGAACGTTGTGGTATTCACGAATATACATTTACGAATGCCAAAGGAAAAAAGTACATTCTGTTGGATTTAGATTACCGCGACAAAGTTCTTGACGCAGGATTTGAGATCATCAATAACACAAGCATCTCTGGAAAAAGAGTTTCAGAAGCATGGGCAAACGAACAACACTTTTATTTTCATTTAGAAACTTCCACCCCATTCAGTTCTGCCAAACCAGTGAAAATCGCTGGGACACATAAATTATTGCTCGAATTTCCGAAGGATACCAAAGTGCTGTATGTCAAGGTGGGTATGTCACATGTGGATCAAAAAGGAGCTGCACATAATTTACAACTTGAAATACCGGGTTTTGATTTTATGCAAGTGTATTCCCGTAATGTTGAAAAATGGAACAAGGAATTAAGTAAAATCAAAGTGGATGCATTGAATTTCGAAGATGCCATCATTTTCTATACGAGTTTGTATCATTGCATGGTTGCTCCAAATTTGATGAGTGATCTAGACGGACGTTACCGCGGACGCGATCAGAAAATTCATCAATTGGTAAAGGACAATCAATACACGGTGTTTTCACTTTGGGATACATACAGAGGGAATCATCCCTTATTTACCTTGATTCAACAAGAACGAACGACTCAATTCATCCGTACTTTCTTGCGCCAATTTGATGAAGGCGGAGATCTTCCAGTATGGGAATTAGCAGCCTGCGAAACGGAATGTATGATCGGTTATCACAGTGTTAGTGTCATATCTGACGCCTACATGAAAGGATTGGATGGTAAAACAAAAGTTGCCGGAATGTCCTACGACGCTAAAAAAGCGTTAAACGACATGCATTTTACCGCTAACATCAACGAACTTGGAAAACAAACCTATGCTAACAATGGATATTTGAGTTCAAGTGATGAACCAGAATCCGTTTCTAAAACCTTGGAGTATGCCTATGACGATTTTTGCATTGCCGAAATGGCAGTAGCCATGGGAAATGAGGAAATGGCGAAAACGTACCGCAAACGTAGCTTTTCCTTCGTGAATTTATTCGATCCAAACACGAAATTCATGCGTGCACGTCGCGGCGCACAATGGTACGGACCCTTTGATCCATCAGAGGTTAATTTCAACTACACCGAAGCGAATAGCTGGCAATATTCCTTGTATGCACCGCATGAAATTGAAGTCTTAACAAATTTATTGGGTGGACGCGACTCCTTGGAAGCGTGGTTAGATCGCTTGTTTACGACAGAAATGAAATTGTCAGGACGCGAACAAGCGGACATTACCGGATTAATCGGTCAATACGCACATGGAAACGAACCGTCACATCACATGGCTTATTTGTACAATTTTACCAATGCTCCGTACAAAACACAGTATTACGTCGATCGTATTTTAAAGGAAATGTATCACGCGAAACCAGATGGACTTTCCGGAAACGAGGACTGTGGACAAATGAGCGCTTGGTATGTATTAAGTTCACTCGGACTTTATCCCATTGCTCCAGGAAATACCCTGTATCAAATTGGAAGACCTTTGTTCAGTAAAGCGACGATAAATGTGGACAATCAAAGCAACACAAAAATTGACATCATTTGCAACAATCAGAGCGCAGCGAATTGTTATGTGGCTTCGGTTAAATGGAATGGAAAATTGATTCCAGACTTTCAAATTGACCACAAAATATTGATGCTTGGAGGAAAATTGGAGTTTGAAATGACCGATAAAAAACCAGCGAAATCGAACTATCCACAAATGAATACCGTGGATCTTCCTGCAGATTTGGTTCCTGCGCCTTTCGTTAAAACAGAACAGCGTATTTTCGATCAAGAGCTGTATTTAGAATTGGGACATGTGGTTTTGACCCCAACAGACACTTATGAATTGAAATTCCGTTTGAACAATGGTCCTTGGAATAATTATACGCAACCGATTAAAATCAAAGAAACAACGACTATTGACTTACAATTGCTCCGAAAAAATGCCGCTGGAATAAGTGCTGAAAGTGCGATTGTTTCCAGTCAATTCATCCGTAAAAATCCAAATGTTCAATTGACATTAGGTACCAAGTATTCAAATCAATACGCAGCATCTGGAGAAAATGCACTTATTGACGGACTTTTTGGAGGCGGTGAGTTCAGAACTGGTGATTATCAAGGCTATTACGGAAAAGACATTGTTGCAACTGTTACCTTTAAAGAACCGATGGCTATTCATGAATTTGGTATTTCATGTATTCGTGATCAAAAGGCATGGATTTTTCTTCCAAAGGAAATTCGTTATGAAATTTCATATGACGGCATCACCTTTCAAAATCCGCAAATTATTTCCCTTCCATCCGCTACGAACATGGATAAAAATCCACACAACCAGAAATTCACTCAAATTCTTGAAACGGATAAAACACGAAAAATCAAAAGCATTCGTTACACGATTGTGAATCCAGGGAATTGTCCTGATTGGCATCTTGGAGCAGGAAATCCAACTTGGTTATTTATTGACGAGCTAATCTTCAATTAAGCCTTGAATAAACGCAGAATAGCTGGAAGGTTATTCTGCTTTAGTATCCCGTATGGTTTGTCGATAGCACCAAACTTTCGGTAAAATTGGGCGATCGCTTCGTTGTTTGAACCAACAAAATCCAAGGTGTGGTGTGTTCCTTGAATAGAAGAAATTTCCTGATCAATCAAGGCGTACATCCCGCCCAACTTTTTCCCCTCTGTCGTTGCCGTTCCTTTTAAAAAGTAAGATGTGCCTTTATGAGAAATGAACGCTCCAGAAGCAATAAGAAGGCCATTCAGATGAATGGTTCGTATCCTTAACATGTCACGAAGTTGTGTTTCTTCCAATAAGTTTGTTAAGCGTTGCCAAACCGCTGGAGTGAAACCACGTAATTCCTCCCCTTTTTGTTTTCTGAAAAAAGAAATGAATTCAGAAACATCTGTTGACTCTCCAAGAATAAAGTCAGCAGGAATTTTCTTTAAAATCCGCTTTGCATTCGTTGCATAATTCGCTTTGATTCCTTCAAGATCACTCGATAAATTGAGCAGTTGAAATTTACCAAAGGAGTGAAACAGATCTTGATTTTCGGAATCCACATTTAACTGAACATAGCTCGCTGATTCCTTTAAAAATTGGACAATCTCTTTTAAATCACCTTGATGTTTGGATGAAACATGCAGGGATCGAATGAAGAAAGGTTGTAGGCGATAAGAAAAACCAAGTTTTGATCCTTTGGGAATATTCAGAAGGTAATTCCCCTCTTCATCACAGAGCATTTCCCAATCTTTATGCAAAATATCTTGCACCCAGGACAAAGAAAAAAAATCCAATTGCTCATCCGAAGCAACCATTTGATCCCATTTTCGTTTGTCTATATGTTGCGAGGTAAGAAGTTTCAATTGTGAATTTTAAACGAAATTAACGGAATAAATTCAGTTTTAGTCTCTTCTAGGAATAAAGAATAGGGAACTTTCTCTTTTTTCTTAACTTCGTTTCGTAAATTTGAACTAATTACAAAAAACAATATCCATGAAGGCAATTAAAATTTTATGTTTTTCATTTTTCTTAGGATTAACTGCTGTTGCACAACAAGCACAATCTCCTGAACAAAATGCGCAAGCATTAACTCAAAGTCAAACGACCATGTTGAAATTGACTGCAGCTCAACAAGAAGAAGTGTACACCGTGCATTTAGGTATTGCACAAAAAAATCAAGGGATTTTGATGTCGAACTATTCTGAAGAGCAAAAGAAAGCCATCATCAAATCAAACGAAGAAGCGAGAAAAGCGATGTTAAAAAACATTTTAACCGCTGAACAATTTGCGAAACTAGAAAAATCAGCTACAGAACAACGTAACGACTAATCAAGATAATCCTCTATCAAAAATAAAGCCCTGACAGATATAGTCAGGGCTTTATTTTTGTCTGTCTCGTCCTAGAAAAAGTTGACTATAAATTCAATTATATGTCAAATAAAAAGGAAAAAGTCAAAAAGTCAAATCCCCCACAAATCTACAGTGAGGCATTTAAACGTCAGGTTGTAAAGGAATTAGAAAGCGGTTTAAACACAATTGCAGGTTTAAAGCGGAAATATGGAATAGCTGGAAACAGTTGTCTTCCAAGGTGGCGTAAACAATTTGGAAAATTAACGTACAAGGATCAGAATGTAATTGGTCGACCGATGAAGATCCAACTAAGCAAAAAATCAAGGAGCTTGAAGAGCAACTGCGTCAAAAAGAATTAG
>Ga0102879_1000641_pt1 | contig 14958 bp, 10 predicted proteins | sample Colrivmet1548B02_FD_78187 | JGI IMG/M metagenome (GOLD analysis project Ga0102879, IMG submission 78187) | Estuarine microbial communities from the Columbia River estuary - metaG 1548B-02 | ecosystem: Environmental > Aquatic > Marine > Intertidal zone > Estuary | place: USA: Columbia River... | reverse complement strand
CTATTTAAAGAACGAAGGTAAGCCGCTAACCAAAGAAAGTGCCATGGCGAAGTACTATGCATCTGAGGTGGCTGTTCGCGCAAGTACTGAGGCCGTACAGATTTTTGGTGGATATGGTTATACAAAAGACTTTCCTGTAGAGAAGTTTTACCGTGATTCCAAGCTTTGTACCATTGGTGAAGGTACTTCTGAAATACAGAAAATTGTTATTTCTCGCCAAATTTTAAAATAGTATAACGGTTATTCAATATTAATTTTAGTTTTGCAGTCCTTTTTATAGAAATGCTATTAATAAATCTTAAAGAAAACGATACAATCGACAAGGCTCTCAAGAAGTACAAGAAGAAATTCGAGAAAACTGGAGTCGTGAAAGAATTGAGAGAGAGACAACAGTTCATTAAACCATCTGTGGTAAAACGAAAGATGGTTATCAAAGCTAGATACAAGCAGTCTCTGAACAACCCTAAATAAGGGTTGTTGTAATTAGTATTTTGTTTTAAGCCACATCCGTGGTATATTGGCACTGTTTAATGGGTGCTAATATTTTAACTGTACACGATTTTCATGCGTATTTGCATAGAGAGCGAAATTATTCGCTGCTGACTTGTAATGCTTATTTAACAGATCTCATCCAGTATGAGGTTTTTTTAAAATCAAATCAGGAACAGTTGTTGCCTGATAGCAAATCTGTGCGTCAATGGATTAGATTTTTGGCGCTTCAAAAAATATCGTCAAAAACTATTCATCGGAAGGTAAGCTCCGTAAGGTCATTCTCGAAATACTTATTTCTGAAGGGAGCTGTTGCTGATGCCATATCTATTGAGGTACAACTCCCCAAAATAAAAAAACGTATTCCGAGTTTTGTTAAGGTTTCAGAGATGCATGGTCTTTTGGATGAACTTGAATCTGCTGTAAAAGATTATGATACGGCGTTGGCCTTTAGCATAATTTCAACTTTTTACCATACAGGTATACGTAGATCTGAACTAATTGGACTTAAGCACGCCAGTATATCTTTAGTTAATGGTGAAATGAAAGTGCTAGGGAAAGGCAGAAAAGAGCGCATTATTCCCTTTTCAGCCGAGCTTGGTCGACAACTCGATACCTTTTATAAAATAAAGGCGGATTTTAATATTGATTCAGAAATATTTTTTTGTAAATTCGACGGAGATAAATTGTCAGAAAAATGGCTTTATAATTTGGTAAAGAAATCACTTGAAAAAACACACTTAGGAAAGAGAAGCCCGCATATACTAAGGCATACCTTTGCTACACACTTATTGCAAAATGGTGCAGATATCAATGCGATTAAAGAACTTCTAGGACACTCTAGTTTAGGTGCTACCCAAATTTATACGCACAATGACATTAGTCAACTGAAAAAAGTGTACAAGGACACGCACCCGTTTTCAGATTAAATATCTTTACAACTAATTTTAACAGTAACAAAAACATGAACACACAAATTCAAGCAATCCATTTCAAGGCAGATCAAAAATTACAAGGCTACATTAGTAAAAAACTAGAGAAGCTAGAAACCTTTTATTCGGGAATAATAGATGCTCAAGTTTTCTTAAAGGTTGAGAATAGATCTGTGAAAGAGAACAAGACGATAGAGATAAAATTGAATGCAAAGCAAAACAGCTTCATTCAAACGGTTACTTCTCGATCTTTTGAAGCATCAACTGACCTTGCAATAGAATCGTTAAAAAAGGCTATAAAGCGCTATAAAGGAAGGTCTGACGCTTTATTGCTGCACTGATGATTGACCTCTGTTTTAGTCTTTAGAAAAAAATATAGAAAAATTTACAGTAAAGGATTTGTACATTTAAAAAAATACTTACCTTTGCCCACCTTAAAATCAGATGGGTGATGGAAAGTATTTAGTTCTTTGACATATCCTATCGTTTTTTAAGCATATTGCCGCCTTAGCTCAGTTGGTAGAGCAGCTGATTTGTAATCAGCCGGTCGTTGGTTCGAGTCCAATAGGCGGCTCTTTTTTTTCTGGGGAGATACCAGAGCGGTCAAATGGGGCAGACTGTAAATCTGCTGCTTCGGCTACGTAGGTTCGAATCCTACTCTCCCCACCAGTTTTTTTGGAGAGACCGAAAGAAAGAAAAGTGAGCAATATGAATGCGGGAGTAGCTCAGTTGGTAGAGCGACAGCCTTCCAAGCTGTAGGTCGCGGGTTCGAGCCTCGTCTCCCGCTCTGTGCTTTTGAGTGTATAACTCTGAAGCTTGCAAAGCCTAAAGGTTTTGTAGATTTTAGTTTGAGCCGAAGATGAGTGTTCCGACTTTCCTCTAGGTCTATTCCTTTGTGCATTGCGTTTAGTATTATAACGCCGACGTAGCTCAGGGGTAGAGCGTTTCCTTGGTAAGGAAGAGGTCGTGGGTTCAATTCCCATCGTTGGCTCTACATTTATTATTTAAAAAAAGAAAGAATAACTTAATTTTATCATGTCAAAAGCAACATTTGATCGTTCTAAAGAACACGTAAACATTGGAACCATTGGTCACGTTGACCACGGTAAAACCACACTAACCGCAGCTATTAGCTCTGTACTTGCAGGTCAAGGACTTGCAGAAAAAACAGATTTCGGTACCATCGATTCAGCTCCAGAGGAGAAAGAAAGAGGTATTACTATTAACACTGCACACATTGAGTACCAAACATTAGCAAGACATTACGCACACGTAGATTGTCCAGGTCACGCTGACTATGTAAAAAACATGGTTACAGGAGCTGCACAAATGGATGGTGCGATATTAGTGGTTGCTGCTACTGATGGACCCATGCCACAAACAAAAGAGCATATCCTTCTTGCACGACAAGTAGGTGTTCCTAAATTAGTTGTATTCATGAACAAAGTGGATATGGTTGATGATGAAGAGCTTTTAGAACTTGTTGAAATTGAAATCAGAGAGCTTCTTGGGTTCTATGAATTTGACGAAGATAATACTCCTATCATCCAGGGATCTGCACTTGGTGCATTAAATGGTGATGAAAAATGGGTGGCTACAGTACAGCAATTAATGGATGCAGTGGATTCTTGGATTCCTGTTCCTCCACGTTTGACTGATTTACCTTTCCTTATGCCAGTTGAAGACGTATTCTCGATCACAGGTCGTGGTACAGTAGCTACAGGTAGAATTGAAAGAGGTGTAATTAACGTTCAAGATCCAGTAGAAATTATCGGTATGGGTGCTGAAGGTCTTAAATCAGTTTGTACTGGTGTAGAAATGTTTAGAAAACTTTTAGATAGAGGTCAAGCTGGTGATAATGCTGGTATTCTTTTAAGAGGTGTTGAGAAAACTGAAATCAGAAGAGGTATGGTAATTATCAAGCCAGGATCAGTTAAACCACATACTAAATTTAAAGCTGAGATATATGTATTATCAAAAGAAGAAGGTGGACGTCATACTCCGTTCTTTAACAAATATCGTCCACAATTCTATTTTAGAACAACAGACGTAACTGGTGAAATCATGTTACCTGAAGGTACTGAAATGGTGATGCCAGGTGATAACGTAAGTATTACGGTAGAGCTTATCAACTCTGTAGCAATGGAGAAAGGACTTAAATTCGCTATCCGTGAGGGTGGTAGAACTGTAGGTGCTGGTCAGGTTACTGAAGTTATAGAATAATTTATAATAAATAAGGCATAAACGGGTGTAGCTCAATTGGTAGAGTAGTGGTCTCCAAAACCATTGGTTGGGAGTTCGAGTCTCTCCACCCGTGCAACATAAAAAATTAATGAGTAGGATAGTAGAAATCTGGAAAAATACCTCGGACGAGTTGGTAAACAAAGTATCTTGGCCTTCATGGGAAGAGTTAAGAAGCAGCACTGCAATTGTAATTGTTGCTTCTGTAATCTTCGCTTTAGTGCTTTGGGTAATTGACTCTGCTCTTGGTGGTGTTATGGATCTTCTTTACAGTCTTTTAAAGTAATAAATAATTTATGGAAAAGACTCAGGATGAATTTAAGTGGTACGTAGTTCGTGCTATAAGTGGACACGAAAAAAAGGTTAAGGCCATAATAGAGTCTGAGCTTACGCGTGAGAAACTTACTAAGTACGTTCCAGAAATTTTGATCCCGACTCAAAAAGTTTACGAAATCAAAAACGGTAAGAAAACTTCTAAAGAGAAAAGTTACTTCCCGGGATATATTCTAATACAAGCGCATTTAGTGGGTGAGGTTGTTCCAACGATAAGATCAGTTAATGGTGTTGTTGGATTTCTCGGTCAAGATGGTGAGCCAGTTCCGATGAGGCAATCAGAGGTGAACAGAATTTTTGGTCAGGTTGATGAGAATAACCAAGACGGTGAGAGTGCAATGAATCCATTTATTATTGGAGAATTTGTGAAGGTTACCGATGGCCCTTTCAACGGTTTTAGCGGAGTAATAGAGGAAGTAAACGAAGAAAAGAAAAAGTTAAAAGTAATGGTGAAGATATTCGGAAGAAAGACACCATTAGAACTTAATTATATACAAGTAGAAAAAGAATAATCTTATATGGCAAAGGCAATAAAGGCGTTTATTAAGTTACAAGTGAAAGGTGGGTCGGCTAATCCTGCACCTCCAATCGGTCCAGCACTAGGTGCTAAGGGTGTTAACATCATGGATTTCTGTAAACAATTTAATGGTAGAACCCAAGACAAAATGGGTAAAACATTACCAGTTGTTATTACAGTTTTCGCGGATAACTCATTTGATTTTATAATCAAAACGCCACCAGTAGCTTCACAACTACTAGAAGTTACTAAAAAAACAAGCGGTTCTGCAGAACCAAACAGAGCAAAAATTGCAAAAGTAAATTGGGATCAAGTTAAAGTTATCGCAGAAGATAAAATGTCTGATCTTAATGCTTTTACAGTAGGTTCGGCCATGAAAATGGTTGCTGGTACAGCGAGAAGCATGGGTATTACTGTAACCGGACAGTTTCCGGAAGATAATTAAAGATTATCGCATATTAAATGAGTAAAATAACCAAAAAGAGAAAAGAAGCCTTATCGAAATATGATAAGGATGCTTTGCACTCGTTGCTAGAAGCTAGTGAGGTTGTAAAGAAAATTACGAACACCAAGTTCGACTCTTCAGTCGACATGGATGTTAAGCTAGGTGTTGATCCTAGACAAGCTAATCAAATGGTAAGAGGCACTGCTAAATTACCACATGGTATTGGAAAAGATGTACGTGTTTTAGCACTTGTTACTCCAGATAAGGAGCAAGAGGCTAAAGATGCAGGTGCAGATTATGTTGGTTTAGATGATTATATCGCTAAAATTGAAAGCGGTTGGTTAGATATCGACGTGATAATTACCATGCCTGCGGTAATGGGTAAAATAGGAAAGTTAGGACGTGTATTAGGTCCTAGAAATCTTATGCCAAACCCGAAGAGTGGCACTGTAACTATGGATATTGGTAAAGCGGTTGTTGAAATTAAAGCGGGTAAGATCGACTTTAAAGTAGACAAAACAGGTATCATTCATACTTCTATAGGTAAAGTATCTTTCGATAAAGAGAAAATAGCAGAGAACGCTAAAGAACTTATAGATACGCTTAATAGACTAAAACCTAGTGCAGCAAAAGGAATTTACTTCCAAAGCATTACTATGTCTAGTACAATGGGTCCAGGTATTAAAGTAGATCCTAAAGCCCTAACTGTTTAATTCACTATTTAATAGAGACATAGAGATGAACAAAGAAGAAAAAAATATTATAATAGAAGAGTTAGCTTCAAATTTACAACAGTATCAGTATGTTTACGTAACTGATAGTTCTAAACTTACCGCTAATTCTAACAACGATTTACGAAAGTTGTTGCATAAAAATGGTGTTAAAATGCAGGTGATCAAAAACAAATTTGTTCACCAAGCCCTTAGTCGTACTGACATTGAATGGGGTGAGCTAAAAGACACCTTGGTAGGCACAACTGCACTCTTATTCGCTTCCAATCCCAAAGCCCCTGCTATCGCTATTAAAGAGTTCCGTAAAAAGAGCGATAGACCGTTACTTAAAGGTGCTTACATCGACTCTGGCATTTTCATTGGTGATGATCAACTAGGTACACTAGTAGATCTTAAAACTAAAGAAGAACTAGTTGGAGAAATTATCGGACTGTTACGTTCACCAGCTATAAACGTTATCTCTGGCCTTAAGTCAGCAGGAACTACAATAGCAGGTTTAGTTAAAACACTTGCCGAAAGAGAAAATTAATTATTACAAAAACAAAATTTTAAACAAAACAAAAAATGGCTGACATTAAAAAATTAGCAGAAGAGTTAGTTAATCTTACAGTTAAAGATGTAAACGAATTAGCAACTATTCTTAAAGATGAGTACGGAATCGAACCAGCTGCTGCACCAGTAGCAATGATGGCTGGACCTGCTGGCGGCGACGCTGCTGTTGTAGAAGAGCAATCAGAATTTACTGTTATTCTTAAGAGTGCAGGAGCTTCTAAGTTAAACGTAGTTAAAGCTGTAAAAACTTTAACTGGTTTAGGTCTTAAAGAGGCAAAAGAATTAGTAGACGCAGCTCCAAAAGAGGTTAAAGAAAATGTTTCTAAAGATGAAGCAGAAGCTTTAAAAGCAGCCTTAGAAGAAGCAGGAGCTGAAGTTGAGCTTAAGTAATAAAACTAAATAACACGTTCAAAAGACCCCTGATTTCAGAGGGTCTTTTGGCGTTTTTATAATTTTTCAATTCCATTAACATCAAACATTTACAATACCTTGTCATCAAAATATAACGAAAGAATAAATTTTGGGAAGATCGCTAAAGTGATTGATTACCCAGATTTTTTGGATGTACAGTTGAAATCGTTTCAAGAATTCTTCCAACTTCAGACTTCATCAGAAGATAGAAAATTTGAAGGTTTGTTTAAAGTTTTTAGTGAAAATTTTCCAATCACTGATACTCGTAACATCTTTGTTTTAGAATTTCTTGATTACTTTGTTGATCCTCCAAGATATACTATACAAGAGTGTATTGAGCGTGGCTTAACTTATGCCGTACCTCTCAAAGCGAAGCTTAAATTAAGCTGTAATGACGCGGAACACGAAGACTTTGAAACAGTGGTACAAGATGTATATCTTGGTACGCTGCCTTATATGTCTCCGACAGGTTCTTTCATTATAAATGGTGCTGAACGCGTAATAGTTTCTCAGCTACACCGTTCGCCAGGTGTATTCTTTGGTCAAAGTTACCATACCAACGGTACGAAGCTTTACTCTGCTAGAATTATCCCTTTTAAAGGAAGCTGGATAGAGTTTGCTACTGACGTTAATAACGTGATGTACGCTTACATCGATCGTAAAAAGAAATTCCCAGTTACTACCTTGCTTAGAGCAATCGGGTACGAGACTGATAAAGATATATTGGATTTATTTGGATTAGCTGAAGATGTAAAAGTGTCAAAAGCTGGTTTAAAGAAGGTCTTGGGTAGACGCCTAGCTGCTAGAGTTCTGCGTTCATGGATTGAAGATTTTGTGGATGAGGATACAGGAGAAGTAGTTTCTATCGAGCGTAATGAAGTAGTTATTGAACGTGATACGGTTCTTGAAGAAGATCATATTGACGAAATAATTGAGTCTGGGGTTAAGTCGATAATCTTGAGTAAAGAAAATGATGATAAAAATGATTTCCAGATCATTTTGAATACCCTGCAAAAAGATACTTCAAACTCAGGTAAAGAGGCGGTAGAACATATCTATAGACAATTGCGTAACACTGATCCACCTGATGAGGAAACTGCTCGTGGTATTATAGAGCGTCTTTTCTTCTCTGATAAAAGATATGATCTTGGAGAAGTTGGTAGATATAGAATTAATAAAAAGCTTGAATTAGCAATAGATAATAATATCAGGGTTTTAACCAATGAAGATATTATCTCGATTATTCAGTATCTAATAGAGTTAGTGAACTCTAGAACAGATGTTGATGATATTGACCACTTAAGTAACAGAAGGGTTAGAACGGTTGGAGAACAACTATATAATCAATTTGGTGTTGGTTTAGCTCGTATGGCTCGTACCATAAGAGAACGTATGAATATACGCGATAATGAAGTGTTTACACCAACAGATTTAGTGAACGCCAGAACACTATCTTCAGTAATAAATTCATTCTTTGGTACAAATCAACTTTCTCAGTTTATGGATCAAACGAATCCGCTTGCTGAGGTTACACACAAGAGAAGAATGTCGGCTCTAGGTCCGGGTGGACTTTCAAGAGAACGTGCAGGATTTGAGGTAAGGGATGTTCACTACACACATTACGGACGTCTTTGTACCATTGAAACACCAGAGGGACCGAATATTGGTCTTATTTCTTCGCTTTGTGTTCATGCTAAAATTAATAATCTTGGTTTTATCGAAACACCTTATCTGAAAGTAGATAATGGACGCGTAAAAATAGAAGAAGAAGTTATATATCTTAGTGCGGAAGAGGAAGACGAGCATACTATTGCTCAAGCTAACTCTCCTATGGACGCTAAAGGTAATCTAACTAACGATCTTGTCAAAGCAAGATTTGAAGGAGATTTTCCAATTGCAGATAAAGGCACTATCCATTATATGGATGTTGCACCAAATCAGATTGTATCTATTGCTGCTTCGTTAATTCCTTTCTTAGAACATGATGATGCTAACCGTGCATTGATGGGTTCGAATATGCAACGTCAGGCGGTGCCTATTATGAATCCTCATGCTCCAATAGTAGGAACAGGTTTAGAGGCTCAGGTAGCTAAAGATTCTCGTACACAATTAGTTGCAAAAGCTAATGGTGTGGTTGAATTTGTGGACGCTAATGAGATTAGAATCAAGTACGAAATGAGTGAAGATGATATTCTTTCTTCATTTATTGGAGATACTGAGACTTACAACATTACTAAATTTAGAAGAACGAATCAAAATATGACTGTAAACCTTAGACCAATTGTGGTAAAAGGCGATAAAGTTGTAGAAGGTCAAGTTTTAAGTGAAGGTTATGGTACTCAAGGGGGTGAACTTGCACTTGGTAGAAATCTTAAAGTAGCGTTCATGCCTTGGCAAGGATATAACTTTGAGGATGCTATCGTGATTTCTGAAAAGGTAGTTAAAGAAGATTATTTTACTTCAATTCATATTACAGAACATGATGTGGAAGTTAGAGATACCAAAAGAGGTATTGAAGAACTTACAAATGATATTCCTAACGTAAGTGAAGATGCTACTAAAAACTTGGACGAGAATGGTCTAATAAGAGTAGGAGCTCGTATTAAAGAAGGCGATATTCTGATAGGCAAAATTACGCCTAAAGGTGAGTCTGAGCCGTCTCCAGAGGAAAAACTACTTCGTGCGATTTTTGGTGATAAAGCAGGTGACGTAAAAGATGCTTCATTAAAAGCGACTCCATCAAAAGAGGGTGTTGTTATTGCTAAGCAACTTTTTGTACGAAGAAAGAAAGATAGAGCAAATAAAGCTGACGATAAAACGAAACTAACCAAGTTAGAAAACGATTATTTAAATGAAATAGATAAACTAAGAGCTATTTTACTTGATAAGCTTTATAAAGTAGTTAATGGAAAAACTTCTGCAGGTGTACAAAACGTATACTATGAAGATGTAATTCCTAAAGGAACAAAGTTTACGCTTAAAAACTTAGCTACCATAGATTTTACTACTGTTTCATATAATAATTGGACTTCTGATGCCGGTAAGAACGAGTTGATTGGAAGAATACTTACTAATTACAAAGCAAAATACACTGATGTATCAACTACTTATAAGCGTGAACAATTCGCTATAAGCGTTGGTGATGAATTACCAACTGGGATCTTGAAATTAGCTAAAGTTTATCTTGCTAAGAAGAGAAAACTTAAAGTTGGGGATAAAATGGCAGGAAGACACGGTAACAAAGGTATTGTTGCACGTATCGTTCCAGAAGAAGATATGCCATACCTTGAAGATGGAACACCCGTAGAAATTGTACTTAATCCATTAGGAGTACCTTCACGTATGAACTTGGGACAGATTTATGAAACTGTTCTTGGATGGGCTGGTATGGAGTTAGGATTAAATTTTGGCACGCCAATCTTTGATGGGGCTTCTGAATCAGAAATAAACGATCAAGTAACCAAAGCAGGTATACCTGTAAACGGTTCTGCACAATTATACAACGGTCTTACTGGGGAGAAATTCCACCAAAGAACAACTGTAGGAATTATGTACATGCTTAAACTAGGGCATATGGTTGACGATAAGATGCACTCGCGTTCTATTGGGCCATATTCACTTATTACTCAGCAACCGTTGGGTGGTAAGGCTCAGTTTGGGGGTCAGCGTTTTGGTGAGATGGAGGTTTGGGCACTTGAAGCATTCGGTGCTGCCAACATATTACGTGAGATATTAACTGTAAAATCAGATGATATAGTAGGTAGAGCTAAAGCGTACGAAGCGATTGTTAAAGGAGAAAATATGCCAGAACCAGGACTTCCTGAGTCATTCAACGTATTACTTCATGAGTTAAGAGGTTTAGGTATCGAAATTACCTTTGATTAATAAAATTTAAATTAGGATAAAGTAAAATGTCAAATAAAAAAGACGTAAAAGTAAAATCTAATTTTAAGAAACTTAGAATTGGTTTATCATCTCCAGAAGTTATATTACAACGTTCTTTTGGTGAAGTAACAAAACCAGAAACAATAAACTACAGATCTTATAAGCCGGAAATGGGTGGATTATTCTGTGAAAGAATATTCGGTCCAGTAAAAGATTATGAGTGTCATTGTGGTAAATATAAGCGAATTAGATATAAAGGAATAGTTTGCGATAGATGTGGTGTAGAGGTTACTGAGAAAAAGGTACGTAGAGAACGTATGGGGCATATCGAGTTGGTGGTTCCTATTGTTCATATCTGGTATTTCAAATCTCTTCCTAACAAAATTGGTTATTTAATCGGTCTTCCTTCTAAGAAATTAGAGATGATTGTATACTACGAGCGTTATATCGTAATACAAGCTGGCCAAAAAGAAGCTGATGGGGTAAATTATCTTGACTTTCTTACCGAGGAAGAATACCTTGATATCTTGGATTCATTACCAAAGGAAAATCAGTATTTAGACGACAATGACCCGAATAAATTTATCGCTAAAATGGGTGGTGAGGCAATTTGGGATTTATTATCTCGTCTTGATTTAGATGGTTTATCTTTCAGCTTAAGACATCAAGCAGCACATGAGACTTCTCAACAACGTAAAAATGAGGCTTTAAAAAGACTTAATGTTATTGAAGGTTTTCGTGCTTCTACATTAACCGGTGAAAATCGTCCTGAATGGATGATTTTAAAAATGCTTCCCGTAATTCCGCCAGAGCTAAGACCATTGGTGCCATTGGATGGAGGTAGATTTGCAACGTCTGATTTGAATGATCTTTACAGAAGAGTTATCATCAGAAATAATCGTTTAAAAAGACTCATGGAGATCAAAGCTCCAGAGGTTATATTAAGAAATGAGAAACGTATGCTTCAAGAGGCAGTAGACTCATTACTTGATAATACAAGAAGAGCTAATGCGGTTAAAGCAAATGGGAATAGACCCTTAAAGTCTTTGAGTGATATGCTCAAAGGAAAGCAAGGTCGTTTCCGTCAAAACTTATTAGGTAAGCGTGTTGACTATTCTGGTCGTTCGGTTATCGTAGTAGGGCCAAAACTTAAGTTACACGAATGTGGCTTGCCTAAAGGGATGGCGGCAGAGCTTTTTAAACCATTTATTATTCGAAAATTAATAGAACGTGGTATTGTAAAAACGGTAAAATCTGCAAAGAAAATTGTAGACAAGAAAGAACCAGTAATATGGGAAATATTGGAGAATATCCTTAAAGGACATCCGATTCTTCTTAACCGTGCCCCTACGCTGCACAGACTAGGTATCCAAGCATTTCAACCTAAATTAGTAGAAGGTAAAGCTATTCGTCTTCACCCATTAGTTTGTACTGGTTTTAACGCAGATTTTGATGGTGATCAAATGGCTGTGCACGTACCTTTAGGTAATGCAGCTATTTTAGAGGCTCAGATTTTAATGCTTGCTTCTCATAATATTCTTAACCCTGCTAACGGTGCTCCTATTGCGGTGCCATCACAAGACATGGTTTTGGGTCTTTATTACATGACTAAAATGAGAAGAACTACCGACACTGAAATAGTAGTTGGTCAAGGTCTTACGTTCTATAGTTTTGAAGAAGTAGAAATAGCATACAATGAAGGTAAAGCTAACTTAAATGCTGTGATCAAAGTAAGAACTAAGGTTCTTGAAAATGGTGAGTTAGTCAATAGAATAATTGAAACTTCCGTAGGTCGTGTAATATTTAATTTACACGTTCCTGAAGAGATAGGATTTATCAATACACTACTGACTAAAAAATCGCTTAGAGATATTATCGGTGATATGATAAAATCTGTAGGTGTTGCGCGTACTGCTAAATTCTTAGACGCAATTAAAGAACTAGGTTTCTACTATTCATTTAGAGGTGGACTATCGTTTAACATTTCTGACGTACTTGTTCCTTCTACAAAAGAGGCATTAGTGGAGTCAGCACGTGTTGAAGTTGCTGAAATCACAAGTAATTACGAGAACGGTTTCATTACGAATAACGAACGTTATAACCAAGTAATTGATATCTGGACTAGAATTAACTCTAGAGTAGCAGATGCATTACTTCATGATATTGCAACAGATAATCAGGGATTCAATCCTATTTATATGATGCTTGATTCAGGAGCGAGGGGTTCTAAAGAGCAGATTCGTCAGCTTGGAGGTATGAGGGGTCTTATGGCTAAACCTCAAAAGAAAATAGGTGCAGGAGGAACAGGTGAAATTATCGAGAATCCAATTCTATCTAACTTTAGAGAAGGATTATCCATTCTTGAATACTTTATATCTACTCACGGTGCTCGTAAAGGTCTTGCGGATACGGCTCTTAAAACAGCAGATGCTGGTTACTTAACGAGAAGACTTCATGATGTCGCTCAAGATGTAGTAGTATCCATTGAAGATTGTGGAACACTTCGTGGTTTTGAGGTTCGTACATTGAAAGAAAACGATGAGGTAATTGACAGTTTAAGAGATAGAATAGAGGGTAGAGTCTCTCTACTTGATATTCATCACCCAGAAACTGGCGAACTTCTGATAGCGGCCAATGATGAGATTACTGATAAATTAGCGGATGTTATTGAAAATTCTGGAATAGAATCGGTTGAAATACGTTCTGTAATGACATGTGAGTCTCGCAGAGGTGTTTGTACTAAATGTTATGGAAGAAACCTTGCAACAGGTAGAACGGTACAAGAAGGTGAAGCTGTAGGTGTTATCGCTGCTCAGTCTATTGGTGAACCAGGTACTCAGCTTACACTTAGAACATTCCACGTGGGTGGTACTGCCTCCAACATTGCACAAGATTCAATGCACATCGCAAAAGCGAATGGTATCATAGAATTTGATGAGGTTAAAACGGTTCCTGGGAAAGACTCAAATGGAGATACTGTGGGCATTGTTGTAGGAAGATCTGGAGAAGCTAAAATCATTGATTCAAAAACGAAGGATGTATTATTCTTGACGAATATTCCTTATGGTTCATTCTTGTACGTTGAAGAAAAAGCAAAGATTACAAAAGGTGACAAGATTTGTTCTTGGGATCCTTACAATGCTGTAATACTTTCTGATCTTGATGGTAAGGTAGAGTTTGTTGATCTTAAAGAAGGTATTTCTTTCACTGTTGAGATGGACGAGGCTACAGGATACAAAGAAAAGGTAGTAACTGATTCTAGAGACAAAAAAGTAAATCCAGCTGTTCACATAGTTGGTAAAAGTGGTGAAGTACTGAAGGAACTCAACGTTCCAGTAGGGGCTCACCTTTCTATAGAAGATGGAGCTAAAGTATCTGCAGGTACTATTATTGCTAAAATTCCTAGAGTTGTAGGTAAAACGAGCGATATTACCGGTGGGCTTCCAAGGGTAACGGAGCTTTTCGAAGCGCGTAATCCTTCTAATCCAGCAGTAGTTTCAGAGATTGATGGTGTTGTAACCTACGGAGGTATTAAGCGTGGTAACAGAGAGGTAACTATAGAATCAAGAGAAGGAATTTCTAAGAAATATCTTATTTCTTTATCTAAACACATTTTAGTGCAGGATGGTGATTTTGTAAGAGCAGGAACTCCTCTGTCTGACGGTTCTATTACGCCTCAAGATATTCTCTCTATTGAAGGTATTAGTGCCGTGCAAAACTATATAGTTAATGGTATTCAAGAGGTATATCGTCTTCAAGGTGTGCGTATAAATGATAAGCATATCGAGGTAATCATTAAGCAAATGATGCAAAAAGTAGCGGTTATCGAAGCTGGTGACACTAAATTCTTAGAAGGATCTGCGGTTGATAAATTAGAGTTTAAAGAGGAAAATGACGAATTATACGACAAGCGTGTAGTTATGGAGCCTGGAGATTCTAATGAAGTAAAAGCAGGTGAGATTATAAGTCTTAGAAGATTGAGAGATCTAAACTCTTCGCTAAAAAGAAAGGATATGAAAGTAATTGAGGTTAGAGATGCTTTACCAGCTACTTCTGGACCTTTATTACAAGGTATCACTAAAGCGTCATTGGGTACTTACAGCTTTATGTCAGCTGCATCATTCCAGGAGACTACTAAAGTGTTAAACGAAGCTGCAATCGCAGGTAAAGTTGACCATATGTTAGGTCTTAAAGAGAATGTAATTGTAGGACATCTTATACCAGCAGGTACAGGACTTAGAATGTACGAAAACCTAGTGGTAGGTTCTCAAGAGGAGTTTGATTTATTGAAAGCGGCTAAAGCTGAAGTAATGAGTGCTTCTACCGAAACGGTTAACTAATCTCTCATAAAGAGATTTTCAATTATACTGATGGGCTACTAGATTTCTAGTAGCCCATTTTATTTTTACCCAAATATAGTTT
>Ga0102879_1000639_pt1 | contig 14989 bp, 13 predicted proteins | sample Colrivmet1548B02_FD_78187 | JGI IMG/M metagenome (GOLD analysis project Ga0102879, IMG submission 78187) | Estuarine microbial communities from the Columbia River estuary - metaG 1548B-02 | ecosystem: Environmental > Aquatic > Marine > Intertidal zone > Estuary | place: USA: Columbia River... | reverse complement strand
GTCGTTACTGGAGATTTGTCGTCTTCATAACGATTGATTTCGGCGCGACCAACTACGTGCCAGTGCACTTCGTCTGGTCCGTCAGCCAAGCGCAATGTGCGCTGACCTGCGTATAGACGAGCTAGTGGAGTCCATTGCGAAATGCCTGTGGCTCCAAATACCTGAATGGCTTCGTCGATGATCTTGCACACACGCTCAGGAACCATGGCCTTCACTGCGCTCACCCACACACGAGCTTCTGCGTTGCCCAATGTGTCCATGGCCTTTGCCGCGCGCAACACCATCAGGCGCATGGCTTCAATTTCAATACGTGCCTTGGCAATGGTTTCGGTGTTCTTGCCCAAACGTGCAATCGGCTTACCGAATGCTTCGCGTGAAAGACCACGGCGAATCATCAATTCGAGTGCTCGCTCGCCTGCACCAATTGAACGCATGCAGTGGTGAATGCGTCCTGGTCCTAAACGAACCTGTGAAATCTCGAATCCACGACCTTCACCCAACAGGATGTTTGATGCCGGCACGCGAACGTCGGTGAAACGCAAGTGCATGTGACCATGTGGGGCGTCGTCTTCGCCGAACACTTCCATTGGGCCAAGAATTTGCACGCCAGGCGTATCCATTGGTACCAAAATTTGCGAGTGGCGCTTGTGTGGCGGCGCATCAGGGCTAGTGAGCAACATGCAGATCATGATCTTGCAACGCGGGTCGCCAGCACCAGAGATGTAGTACTTCTCGCCGTTGATCAGCCACTCTTCACCGTCAAGTTCTGCGCGGCATTCCAAATTCTTTGCATCAGAAGATGCCACATCTGGTTCGGTCATTGCATACGCCGAGCGAATTTCACCAGCAAGCAGCGGCTTCAACCACTTCTCTTTTTGCTCTGGCGTACCAACGCGCTCCAACACTTCCATGTTGCCCGTGTCAGGTGCACTGCAGTTCATCGATTCAGAAGCAATTGGGTTCTTGCCAAGTTCAACAGCAATGTATGCGTAGTCCAGGTTTGAAAGCCCTTCTCCAGTTTCAGAGTTTGGCAAGAAGAAATTCCACAAGCCCTTTGCTCGCGCCTTGCGCTTCAGTTCGTCGAGCAACTCAAGTTGGCCTTCGCCGTATTGCCAGCGATCTGGACGCCCCTCACCGAGTGCAAAATACTTTTCGGTTACTGGCTCAACTTCATTAGCAATAAATTCCTTTACCGCGTTATACAACGGAACTGCTTTGGCCGACATGGCCAAGTTCATTGCATCGTCAGTGGTAATTCCTGAATACATTCCGGGTGCTGGCATACCCCCACGCTACCCCTCGCGAATAACTGGGTCTTAGTTGAGGATGACGAGCGGGATTTCGCGGTCAGTGCGCTGCTGATACCCGGCATACCCCTTGTACTGCTTCTCCACAATCGGCCACATGCGTGCACGTTCTTCAGTCGTTGCGGTGCGTGCGGTCATCATTTTGTTAGGTCCACCTTTGTAGCGCACCTGTACCTGTGGATTATCAACCAAGTTCAAATACCACGCAGGATGAAAGTCGTCTCCACCACGAGAAGCAACGATCACGATGGATTCACCTTCTTGTATTGGCGAAGTCAACATGCAGCTGCGAGGTTTACCGCTCTTTCGACCAATGGTGGTGAGTTCGAGTACAGGCATATTGCCTGCGGTCCAACCCGCTTTACCGCGCGTAACGCCGAGTATTAAACGGTGAATTCCGTTCATGGATTTGAGTGCAAAGTTACTTGGCATCAGTGCACCGGCATTCCGTCAACAGCACCAACTACTCCTGACACATACTTCGGTCGGAAGAGCAGCACGAACGACAGTCCCGCGAGGCCAATGCACACAGATGCAACGATCAGCGGTTGACTCGACGTAATTGACGTTGTGATGTATCCGACCAACACGGCTGCCGGAACCTGCGAAAGGCTCGACACGCTGGCATAAATTCCCATGGCTTCACCTTGTCTGCCCATTTCTGCAGAACGACTGATGAGACTCGAGGTATTTGCCATGCACAGACCATTAAATGTTGCGAAGAATGGAATGACCATGTACAAGTACATCGAACTAGATGTTGGAGTGAGGAAGTAAATAAGCATCATTGCGCCAGTTCCAAACATGGAGAACTTCAACACCTTGTAGTCCACGAGCTTCTTCGCAACACGACCAACAACGAGTCCCTGTGACAGCGCGATGCACAAGCCAACGATTGCAAAGTAGTCACCAATTTTTGACGAACTGAAACTGAACTTGTTACGCAAATACACACCAAAGAACGTGGTAAAGAACGTGAACCCAGCGCTGAACAAAAAGCTTGAAATTAAAACTACGCGCAGGCGATCTGACTTGAAACCGTTCACGACGTTGTTGACAGCTTGTCCAACCCTGATTTTTCCACCATGGAATTTTTCTTTAATGGTTTCAGGGAACGTGGTGATAACTGCCGTGCAGTTCATCAATGCAATAATCGCTGCGAACCAGAATGGGGTCGTTGCACCAAACCAATGTGGAGTGTTGAACAAGCCATAGAAACTGACGCTTGGCGAACTGAGCTTTCCGCCTAAATACGGCCCAATAATGAAACCCAGTCCAAAGGCCGCACCCATGAATCCGAAGTTCTTCGCACGGTTTTCGTGTGTGCTGATGTCGCCAATTGCAGCTTGTGCAACTGCCAAGTTTCCACCAGTCAAACCATCAAGCCCACGGGCTGCGAACAACAACGGCAAATTACCAGTGCTAATACCAATGGCGAACAACACATAACCAACTGCAGTGCCAAAAATTGAAAACGCAAGCACTGGGCGTCGGCCGTGACGGTCGGATAGCTGGCCCAAAATTGGAGCGGCGATAAACATACAGAACGGATAAATGGCTTGCAGCCAACCGAGCATGATTAACCCCTGCGTAAACGACCAGCTTTCTGGTGTCACACGAAATGGTCCATCAGTAATGAGCAGTGGGAAGACGGGAATCAGAATTCCAAATCCCAAAAGGTCAATAAAGACTGTGGTGAATATTGCCAACATGGGGTTCTTACGCATTGAAAGATCGTAGTCTTGATCGAATGAAAGACATCTTCTCTTTGAACGGCAAAGTTGCTCTCGTTACTGGTGGCTCACGCGGAATTGGCGCAATGATCGTGCAGGGGTTCTTGGAACACGGTTGCTCGCGCGTGTACATCACGGCACGCAAGGCAGCACAGTGCGACGCTGCAGCCAAGGAACTCTCTATGTATGGAGAGTGCATCTCCATACCGGGCGACGTTTCGACCCAAGAAGGCATTGCTGCTCTTGCTGCCGAAATTGCCAAGCGCGAACCAAAACTCGACATCCTGGTGAACAACGCTGGAGCCGCATGGGGCGCTGACTTCGACGAGTTCCCAGAAAGCGGATGGGACAAAACCGTAGACCTCAATATGAAGACACCATTCTTTCTTACGCAGGCCCTTGCTCCACTCCTTCGCGCAGCAGCGTCGAAAGATCACTTGGCCAAAGTCATCAACATCGCATCAATCGATGGCGTATCGGTCAACGAAATGGAAACCTATCCATACGCAGCCAGCAAAGCGGGCCTCATTCACATGACTAAGCGCATGGCCCTTCGTCTCATTAAAGACAACATCGGAGTAACCGCAATTGCTCCTGGCGCATTCGCTTCAGAAATGAACAAAGTCGCACGCGATCATGGCGACGCCATTTCAGCAGCAATTCCAGCAGGTCGTATCGGCACCCCTGAAGACATGGCGGGTGCTGCTATTTACCTTGCGTCACGCGCCGGCGATTATGTCGTTGGTTCAACCGTCATCGTTGATGGCGGAGTGACGTACGCACGATGACCCGCAAACTTCCATTTGAATACAAGTGGGTTGTAGCGGTCATTTTTGTACTCGGTCTGTTCATGGAAATCATGGACACCACCATTGTCAACGTTGCCATTCCTACGCTGCAAAAGACTTTTGATGCAACTGGTGCAGGAATTGAATGGGTCGTCATTGGTTATCTTCTTTCCATTGCGGTGTGGATTCCTTCATCAGGATGGATCGGTGACCGCATTGGCACCAAGCGCACATTCTTGTTCGCTCTCTTGATGTTCACTACCGCTTCAATTTTGTGCGGACAAGCCCACAGCATTGGAGAGCTGATCGCCTTCCGCATTTTGCAAGGTGTAGGCGGCGGAATGCTTACTCCTGTTGGCACAGCAATGTTGTTTCGCGCATTCCCACAGGAAGAACGTGCTCGTGCATCAACAGTGCTCATCATTCCAACCGTTATTGCTCCAGCTCTCGGGCCAATCATCGGTGGCCTCTTAATCGACAACTTGTCGTGGCGATGGATTTTTTATGTGAACGTGCCAATCGGCATCTTCGGATTTATTTTTGGTGTTCTGTACTTGCGCGAAAGCAAAGAACCAACAGCCGGCAAGTTTGATGTGGCTGGTTTCCTTCTTGCAGCAACTGGGCTAGCCGGAATGTTGTATGCCCTATCGCAAGGCCCAGAAAAAGGTTGGCTATCAAACGAAGTACTGATTACCGGAATTGCTGGAACATTTCTCACCATTGTGATGGTCATCGTTGAACTTCGTGTTGATGAACCAATGCTGACTCTTCGTTTATATCGCGATCGCATGTTCCGCAACTCGAACATGGTTAATACATTGTCGTATGCATCGTTTGCAGCCTTTCTGTTCCTACTTCCCCAGTTCCTGCAAACGCTGCTCGGTTATTCAGCACTTGAATCTGGTCTGACTACATTCCCTCAGGCAGTTGGTGTGATTCTGGCTAGTCAATTTGTTGGCAAGCTGTACCACACCGTTGGACCGCGCAGGCTGGTGGCATTTGGACTCTTATGCGTGTCGTTGTCCAACATTCCGTTTATGTTCATCTCGCTTGACGTCAGTCAAATGGTCATTCGAGAACTCATGTTCTTGCGAGGACTGAGTATGGCATTTGCTTTTGTTCCACTACAGGCAGCCACATACGCCAACATTGCAAAGTCAGACACTGGCAGGGCATCAGCGATCTTCTCCACGCAGCGACAAGCATCAGCCGCAATTGGTGTTGCGATTTTGGCCACATTGTTCCACTCGCGGCTCATTCACCTTTCGGGCGGAACTGAAGCAACACATGAGGTAACGCTCAAGGCATTTCACTTCGCGTTTGCTGGAAGCATCGTGATCTCACTTCTTGGTTCGCTATACGCTGCGGTTTTCTTTCGCGACATTGATGCCAAGCCAACCATGCACCCTCGGCCAAAAAAGCAAAAAGTTGCGGCTGCTTAGTTAGTGCTTGTAGCGCGCGAGCGCGTCTTGAATTTCCTTAGTAGCGGCGTCGCGACCTTCCCAGCCCTTCACCGTGGTGTCTTTGTTTGGCTCAAGCAGTTTGTACACCTCGAAGAAGTTGCCCACTTCATCAAGTAGGTGTTCTGGCAAGTCTTCAATGTCTTGATACGCCGCATATCGAGGATCATGTGAAGCAACACAGAACACTTTCGCGTCTGGACCCTTTTCATCCGACATCCAGAACACGGCAACTGGCCGCACCATCACGTGACATCCAGAAAAGGTTGGTTGGCTGAGCCATACCAATGCGTCAAGTGGGTCACCATCTTCGCCAAGTGTGTTGGGAAAAAAGCCATAATCAAGTGGGTACTGCGTTGCAGTAAAGAGCGTGCGATCAAGCCAAATCTCGCCTGTGTCGTGATTCATTTCGTACTTATTGCGTGACCCCTGTGGGATCTCAACGATCATTTCAACTTCCATAGCAACAGCCTACGGAATAAATGCGGACTACTTCAGGACACGATTAACAATTGAGCGCACTTTTTCAATTCCTTCATTGGTACTTGTGCTCGTCCACACCACTTCGCTTGGGTCTACTTCACAGTTTTTTGCTAGATCGCGCTTGCGTGTCTCTCGCTGCGATGGCTTTACTTTGTCCTGCTTTGTGGCAATGATCTGGAAATTCACTTCACTTGCACGCAGTTGCTCCAGCATCATCAAGTCTAAATCGGTTGGTCCAATCACTCCATCAACGAGCACCAAGATGAGGTCAAGTTCCTCTCGTTCATTCAGGTAGCCAACAATCATTTTTTCCCAGCCGCGCTTCAACTTTCCCGAAACCGCCGCATAGCCGTACCCAGGTAGGTCGACAACGGTTCCACCAGTTGGAGTTTGAAACAAATTGATGAGTTGTGTGCGACCGGGGGTATTTGACACGCGAGCCAAGCTCTTGCGATTACACACTGCGTTCAACAATGCAGACTTCCCTACGTTCGACCTGCCAACCAACGCAATCTCTGCCTTTGATTCGGGCAACTGGTCAACATTCGTTGCCGAAAGAACAAACGACATTTGTATCGGCTTAGTCACAGCGCAAGGCTACGAGCCATTGCGCCCTAAAGTGGCGACATGGTTACGCGCATTGGTGTGATTGGTACGGGAATGATGGGTTGCGAGCACATTCGCAATGTGAACGCCAATCCGACCGCCATCATCACTGCAATTTCAGACCCTCATGAAGAGCCTCTCGAATGGGCAAGGAAGGCGCTCGGCGCTGACAACTCAGTTGCTGAGTTTCGCGATCACCGTGAATTACTGAACTCAGGAGAAATTGATGCGGTAGTGGTTGCTTCCCCTAATTTCACGCATCATTCTTTGCTGCTCGACATCTTGCGCACCGATATTCCCGTACTGGTGGAAAAGCCCATGTGCACAACCGTTGAACACTGCCAAGACGTAGTTGCACTTGCCCAGCAGCGCAGTGCGCTCACATGGGTTGGCCTTGAATACCGATACATGACGCCCATTGCGCGCTTGCTCGACGTGGTGGAATCAGGAGAACTTGGTGATGTGAAAATGCTCAGTATTCGCGAACACCGCTTTCCGTTCTTAAAAAAGGTCAACAACTGGAATCGTTTTTCACGAAATACAGGCGGAACATTGGTCGAAAAATGTTGTCACTTCTTCGACCTCATGAACCTGATTGCACAATCCCCTCCCGTACGCGTGATGGCAAGTGGATCACAAGACGTAAACCATCTTGACGAGTTTTACGACGGCGAGCGCTCAGACATTTTGGATAACGCATACGTGATTGTGGAGTTTGCAAACTCCATGCGCGCAATGCTCGACCTCAGCATGTTTGCTGAAGCTGGAAGAAACGAGCAAGAAATTGCTGTTGTTGGCAGTCATGGAAAAGCCGAAGCGCACATTCCTGGACCAGGACATATCTATGTTGGAAACAGGTCAAGCCGGGAGATTCGAAAAATTGATGCAACGATGAGTAGTGATGTGGCATATGCCGGTGCTCACTTCGGCGCAAGTTACGTAGAAATAGACAAGTTTGTTCACGCGGTTAGTGCACAGGGCACAGCCGACGTAACGGTAAACGACGGATTGTGGTCAGTGGTTCTTGGAGTTGCAGCACACCGTGCAATTGAAGAACGACGCGTTGTCGAGATTGCCGAATTTAATCTTCGAACGTAACTTTGGATCCAGCAGAAATCATTTGTGCACTAGTTGGTTTGCGGTAAATCAAAATCATCAAAATTCCTGCAGCTAGATACACGACTCCATTGATCGTCCATGCAGTGTGATACGCCGAGAGGTCAAGTTTTGCTGTTTCCGACGTCCAATTCAATGGTGAACCAGATGCCGCGGCTTCCTTTGCACGCATGCCAAGCAAATAAATCTGCTTAAACGCAGGAGCCGCAACGGTAAGTGCGATTGCTGAACCGAGCGCTGTACCAATTTGGCGAGTCGTCGTATTTAACGCAGATCCCATTGCGAACTCAGATGGAGGCAAAAATGCGGTTGCTGAACTCGACAGTGTCGAAATAGACAGTCCAACTCCCATGCCCGTGACCAGCATCCAAGGCAGGTAATGCATTACATAATTTGGGTCTGTCGTCATGAAATGCGCCAGCATGAACGTTCCGAAACTGAGCATCACCGCTCCCACAAATAACACGCGCGCGTGGCCAAGTTTCATTGCATATTTGCCTGCAAAAGGGGCAATAAACGCCGCCATTGCTGGGCCTGGAAATGTTGCAAGGCCAGAACGCACCACGCTGTAGTGCCACACCTGCTGCAACCAAGTGGTGTTGAGTAGCCACATGCCAATGAAGCCGACACTGAACAACACACCAGACAAATTGGAAGCAACAACAAACGGAAGTTTGAACAACGAAAGATCAAGAAGTGGACTCTCCACTGTTTGACAACGACGAATAAACCCGCCGATCAACATCAGCCCGAGTGCAAACACGATTCCCGTTCGCTTATCTACAAATCCCCATTCTTCACTTTGGGAAATGGCAAGAACAACAAGTGCTACTCCCGAGAAACCAAACAACACACTCGGGTAATCCACTTTGCGCTGCGCATTTGCATCTTTGCTTTCATGCAAAATTCTGCGACCCATAATCACCGTAAAAATACAGAATGGAACGTTCACAAAGAACAGTGATCGCCAGCCCCACCAATCCACCAGCACACCACCGGCAGATGGTCCAATTGCTGCCGCAAGTCCACCGACAGAACCCCAAATAGCAATCGCTTGTGTTCGTTTTTCAACGGGAAACTCTGGCAACACCAATGCGATGGACGCTGGTGTGAGCTGTGCTCCACCAATTGCTTGAATGACTCGCGCAAGAACCAGCATTAACGCTGACGGAGCTATTCCGCACAGCACCGATCCAATGCTGAAAATGGTGAGGCCGCGCAAGAATGCGCGCTTACGACCAAACACATCTGCAAAGCGACCTGCTGTTAACAAGCCTGCGGCGTACGCAATGGAATATGCCGAAAACACCCAAGCCAGAATGTTGGCTTGATCGTGACCAAAGGTCTCCTCAATTTTTCCGCGAGCAACAACCACAATGCTCAGGTCAAGAGACACAAGAAATGTTGCAATTGCGGTCAAGCTCAACACCCGATATGCGCGAGACATTTTCGCCATGACTACATCACCTTTCGAACAACACTTGACTTTAAATACATGGCACCAAAACCATCGATCTTGCAATCAATATCATGGTCCCCGTTGTCGCGCACCAAACGAATGTTGCGCACTTTTGTTCCCACTTTGATGGAGGTTGGTCGCCCCTTCACCTTCAAGTCTTTCACCACTTGTACAGAGTCGCCATCTTGCAGAATACTTCCTGCTGTGTCTCGAATTTCAGATGGACCGGCATTTTCTGTGTCTTCAGCAGCAACACTCACCGACCATTCATGCGCGCATTCTGGGCACGCAAACATTTCACCAAGTTCGTAGGTGTATTCGCACGAACATTGTGGGCATGGCGGCAATGTGGTCACAGACCACAGTACCCCGACATCTATTGGGCAATTGTGCTGAAGTCTTCCGAACGAGGCAACGACAGTATCGCTTTCATCAGGTTTTCGGGAGGGGCGATCATTTTGCGCGTCGCCAAATCAAAAAATGCAACAAGGCTCGAAATCTTGCACGCAAGTTTTCCATTTTCCTTGATGAACTGATTGCGAAAGATAAAGCGCGTGTTGTCTTCACTGATGCCAGCAAGTTCATTCGTCACTGTCAGATCTTCGGCTAAACGGACTTCTCGCTTGTATTCAATTTCATCTTTGAGTACAACAGGTCCAAGCCCAGCGCCAAAAAACTCCGTGAGCGTGAACCCATTGGCATTGAAAAATTCCATCCGCGAATTTGCAGAAATATCAAGGTACGCCACATTGCGCATATGTCCATTGGAGTCAATCTCGCCCCAGCGGGAGCGAATATGAATTTCAGAGCGATCGTCAGCTGCCATGACTACCAAGGCTAGTCACAACTCAATTCTCTCCTGAACGTGAAATAGGGCAGACAACGATTCTGGATCACCTGAGAATTGTCCAATTTCACAATTCCATGTTCCACCTTCTACGAACCAACTGTGACTCTGCACATCTCGTGTTGCCAAGCGCTCGAGTGGAACTTCACATTCAACTTGCACGGTTTCTCCAGCAGCAACGTCAACTCGCTTAAATGCAACGAGTCTGCGTAGTGGTCGCTCAATTGTCGACTCGTTACGACCTACGTACACCTGCACCACTGTGGCGCCATTACGCGCTCCCGTATTGCGCACTGCACAACGAACCTTCACTACTTCTGCAATTTCAACACTTGCGTCTACATACGAAAAGGTGGTGTAACTGCAGCCGTATCCAAACGGAAACATCGCCTTGTTTCCATCGCGATCAAGTTTCCATTGTCCGTGCCAGTAGTCGTACGTAATTGCTTTGGCATTGCGGTCAAAGAACGGAAGATGCGATTCGTCGTGCGGAATGACGAAAGGCAAATGTCCAGACGGATTCACCACGCCAGCCAACACATTGGCAAGCGCTCGCCCACCGTTGCTACCGCTGTACCAACCCATCAAAACAGCAGGCACTTCATGTATCCATTCCGACATGACTACTGCGCTACCTGCGACAATCACCACGATGGTTCGCGGTTGAACCTTCGCAATGGAATGAATCAATTGAACATCGGCATCCATTAGTCGCAATGACTCTCGATCGCCACCAATGGAGAACGTGCCGTTGCGCGACTTGATGCGCAATTCATCTGGTGCGTAATGATGATTTTCGTGCATGTACTTTTCGTATTCACGCGCCAATTCCGGGTCATCTTGTCGTGGAATGAGTGAAAGCATTGGGGCAGTATCTTCCGAATCACCAATGAATTCACCCTCTTCTTCCTTGGTGTAGCCAACAACGATGATGGCCACATCAGATTGTTTTGCTTGCGCAACTTGAGTAGCGAGCATTTCCTCAGGATTGTGCACAACCTTGCAATCGGCAAAGTGCTCAGTGATGCCTTGTAGTGGAGTTACAACATTTGGCGCCATCACATCACTGCTTCCGCCATCACCAATGTTGCGCACTCCGGCAAGTCGTCCGAACACACCAATGGTCGATCCAGCAGCAAGATTCAGTGGAAGTAATGCCGAACCTTTAACGTCATCATTTTTCAACAGCACCATGGACTTTTCTGCAACTTCTTGACTCAGTGCAAGATGCTCTTCGCACAACACCACCGAACGATCATTCACTGGCAATTGACCAACGCCGAATTTCAACATGGTGGTCAGCGTGCGAGTGACAGCACTTCCAACAAGTTCCTCAGTGATTAGTCCCTCAGCAAGAGCAGATGTAATTGGTGCATTGCGAATCATGCGATATGGCATTTCAACATCCAGCCCGGCTTGCAAACTCTTTACACCATCGCGCAATCCAAAGATCCAGTCCGAAATAACAAAGCCGGCAAAGCCCCATTCATCGCGCAAGATGTCGGAAATTAATGCGTTGTTCTCGCCACACCATTCGCCATTCACCGAGTTGTATGCGGTCATTACGCAGGCAACGCCTTCATCGATAATGCGCTTGAAATGAGGGAGATAGACCTCATGCAATGCCCGCTCATCAATACTTACGTCAACCCCGAACCTGGCGTTTTCCATTGAGTTCAATGCGAAGTGCTTAAGCGTTGCCATGACGTGACGTTGCGCTCCACTTGTGAGACTTGCACCCATTTCGCCAACATGGTGCGGGTCTTCGCCGTACGTTTCCTGTGCTCGCCCCCAAGCTGGGTGTCGCAGCAGGTTGACGCAAATGCCGCCATACAAGTCTGCGCCAACTGCTCGCAATTCTTTGCCAATGGCATCGCCAACACGCACTTCTAACTCAGGGTCGAAGGTTGCTCCGCGCGCCATTGAGACTGGGAAGGCTGTTGCTTCGCCAACAACAACACCGCGTGGTCCATCGGAGAAATGAAATCCTGGAATTCCTAGTCGCTCAACTCGGGCACCCCTAAATGGACGACTGTGATACCCACCTGTTGTGATGTCGCCAACACCAATCCAAAACGGAACTCCGCCATCGAGACAATGCACCTTTTCATCAAGCGTCATGTGGGCTACAAGGTCTCGAGCGGCAACTTGAGGAAGTGTTCCACTTGCGACTTTGGTAAGCGCTTGCTCGTATGCAGAGTCCACTTAATTAGCGTAGGCGAAATTACTTACTTAAATTTTCTACCAATTGCCAGAGTGCTAGTCGATTTGAATCGGTATCAAGTTTTCTTGATTGCGGAGTTTTGTGCGTAGGTCGAACTTCACGATCTGACCAAAAGGTTCCACTTGCTCCCGGCAACGGATTCACCGCCGCAAGCCAAGCAATGGTGTCAGCGCCTTCACTGGCTGAACGCAAAATTGGTGCAGTTACTCGTCGAAACCCGGGAATACTTTCTTGCACTCCTGGGGTATCTGCCCAGCCTGGGTGCATCGATACGAACTCTGTCTGCGGCTCGCGCTTCGACCACATTTGGGTCAGCGTTACCTGTGCTCGTTTAGCAATTGCGTACTGTTTTGATCCGCCATATTTATGAACGGGCATCTCGAGAGTTTCACCATTGTTGAAAGCTGGAAGCCCACTGGAATACATGCCGCCTGACGACACCGTAACCACTCGACCTCCATGCATCAGTGGAAGAAGCAATGTGGTCATAAGAAATGGACCAACTACGTGAGATGCAATTGTTTGTTCAATTCCTTGTGGCGATACCTGACGAGTATTGAGTAATGCACCTGCATTATGAATCAACACATCTATATGAGTGAATCGTTGTTGTATCGCTGCACATGCACTGCGAACCGATTCCAAATCTCCCATCTCTGCGCGCACGAATACCGGTGTATTTCCCGTGCACAGCGGCGTAATTTCATCAATGACGCGTGCACATTTTTCTTCATTACGTGCAACTAAGACCAAGTTGGCGCCCGTTGGCGCAAGCTGTCGAGCAACCTCTTTCCCGAGCCCGGAAGTTGGCCCAGTGATGACAACGGTTTTCCCCCGCAGATCAAACCCAGAAATTGGCTGCCAATTCCCCATTCGTTTCCGAATCGCATAACCAATCTTGGAGAACCCTGGCACCACTGCAGCGTCGAGTGCATTGCTGAGAAAAGTGTTCACAGGCGCAGGTTAGAACCAAATTGATAATTCCTGACTACCAAGGTGGCACTACGATAATCACCACTATGCGCGCACTATTTAAGCCATCCGCGGCACCTGGTCTGGAAATGATCGAGTGCGCTGAACCAAATCCCGGTCCAAACGACGTCAAGATCCGTGTAGAAAAAACCGGCATCTGTGGCACCGACCTCCATATTGAGTCGTGGGATGCATGGGCCGCATCAGCAGTAAATGCACCGCTCATCATTGGTCATGAATTCTCTGGTCGCATTGTGGAGTTGGGTTCAGAAGTGACATCACTCGAAGTTGGTGCGCTGGTGTCGGGTGAAGGACACATCATTTGTGGAACGTGCCGCAACTGCCGCGCTGGTCGACGACACATGTGTAAGAACACTTCAAGTGTTGGAGTGAACCGCAATGGTGCATTCGCCGAATACGTGGTTATTCCTGCAAGCAATGTGTGGGTCCACTCTGCAGCAGTCGACGCCGAACTTGGTGCAATCTTTGATCCGTTCGGAAACGCAGTGCACACCGCACTCACCTTTCCCGTTGCCGGTGAAGACGTATTAATTACTGGAGCAGGGCCAATTGGACTCATGGCTGCCAAAGTGGCGCGACACGTTGGTGCGCGCTATGTGGTCATTAGCGATATCAATGAATCGCGTTTGGAACTTGCTCGCTCAATGGGCGTTGACATTGCTGTGAATCCAATGACTTCTTCAATTGCCGCAACACAAAAAACTCTGGGCATGAAAGAAGGATTTGACGTTGCACTGGAAATGAGTGGAGCTCCGACTGCGCTTCCAGACATTTTGGACAACCTCAGCCACGGCGGTCGCATTGCAGTGCTTGGATTGCCAAGCAAAGAAATCTCCATCAACTGGGCGAAGCTGGTCACTCACATGATCACCATTAAGGGCATTTACGGCCGCGAAATGTATGAGACGTGGTACGCAATGAATTCACTGATTCAAACTGGCCTCGACATTCGCGACGTGATCACCGATCGCTTTCCTGCAAACGAGTGGGACAAAGCATTCGCTGCAGCACGTTCATCAAATGCTGGCAAAGTAATCATGGATTGGTCATAAGGCAGAGTCATGTACACAAGCGTTAAAAACGACCTGAAGAAGACCCTCGAAGACATTCAAACTGCGGGTTTATACAAGCGTGAGCGTTTGATTGACTCTCCGCAGGCTTCACATGTTCTCAGCAGCACTAAAGACCTCATTAACTTTTGCTCTAACAACTACATGGGACTCGCCAATAATTCTGCGATTATTTCTGCGGCCAAAGAGTCGCTCGATATCAATGGCTTTGGCATGGCAAGCGTGCGGTTTATTTGTGGAACCCAGTCGCAACACGATGAACTTGAATCACGTTTGTCCATATTGCTCGGAACCGACGCCACCATTTTGTTTCCTTCGTGCTTCGATGCAAATGGTGGAGTATTCGAAGTATTGCTCGACCAAGACGACGCCGTTATTTCAGACGAACTAAATCACGCCTCCATCATTGACGGAATTCGTCTGTGCAAGGCAACCCGTTACCGCTACAAGAACCGCGACATGGCCGACCTCGAGGCCCAACTAGTTGCTGCTCGCGGCGCTCGTCGAATACTGATTGTCACCGACGGCGTGTTCTCCATGGACGGATCGTTTGCTCCACTCAAAGAAATTTGTGATCTCGCTGACAAGTACGAAGCAATGGTCATGGTGGACGATTCACATGCTGTTGGATTCATTGGTGCAACAGGTGCTGGTACTCCAGAAAAATTTGGCGTTCGTGACCGTGTTGACATCATCTCTGGAACACTCGGCAAGGCATTAGGCGGCGCATCTGGTGGCTACATCTCGGCGCACCAAGAAATAGTTGACTTACTTCGTCAGCGCGCTCGCCCGTATTTGTTTTCCAACTCCATTCCACCAACCGTGGTTGCAGGTTCACTTATTGCTCTCGATCTTGTTGCCGAAGGCGCCAATACCCGAGAAACTCTCCGTGAAAACGCCAAG
>Ga0102879_1000630_pt1 | contig 15237 bp, 19 predicted proteins | sample Colrivmet1548B02_FD_78187 | JGI IMG/M metagenome (GOLD analysis project Ga0102879, IMG submission 78187) | Estuarine microbial communities from the Columbia River estuary - metaG 1548B-02 | ecosystem: Environmental > Aquatic > Marine > Intertidal zone > Estuary | place: USA: Columbia River... | reverse complement strand
AGCGCAGTGTCCGTGAAGGTAAAACATATTATAGTAAACTAAAAGGGAGCCTATAAAATGCCAACACCAGAAGAAACACGGGGTATGCAAAATATCCTCGAAAAACTTAACAATGCTATGACAAAGACTGAAAAGGTCAGAACTTACATTGATGAGTCTGGCGAAAAAGTTACACGTATTGAGAAGGCAAATGTAAGTCCTGAGGCTCAAGAAATGTACGACATTCTTAATAAACTACACAGTGCTACAGCAACAGAAGCAAAGCAGCTAGTAGTAGAAGAATCAGCACCAGTAACTTCATTTGGCGTTGGCGGATTGAATGTTGTGCTAAACAAGCGCAGTATCAACGGCTACAAGAAAACATATTACAGTATCACAGAAGACGGTGAGACAACAGTAGAAGACTTAGCACTATTTGAAAGTGCTATGGCCATTGTTAAAAACAAACTTGACAGTGAAGATACACAAAAGACAAATCGTATCATTCAACTAGATCTTCAGTATGCTTCATATCTAGAAGAAGCCGCTGCACACAAGCAACGTGCTAAAATGATTTCAGAATCTGCACGTTATGATGTTGCTATGACAAAGCATGGTGTTGCCGTTGATAAAATGAAGCAAATCAAAGCACAAATTAAAAAATTATTGTAAAATTAGTTAATCTGCATAAATACAATATACAGTTAACTAGCGAGGTTATCATCATGAATTTACACGATTTGCAAGAGAACAAATTTGCGAAACTACAACGTGCGCTAAAGGAAGTCTTCGATATGGATTTCAACTTTGAAGCAGCACCAGAAAAACTAGTCAAGGTTCAAGAAGCAACCGCAAAGCGTATCACATCACTTAAAGAGAGTGGCGTAGATGCAAGCAACAAAGACTACCAAAAACTACTATTAATCAAAGAGGGACTAAAGATGGTCATTAATGAGATTGCGCCAGCAAAAGCAAAGAAGCGCAAAATAAAAGAATCAGCTGACCTAGATCAGGCAGAAGTCCTTCTAGCAGCTAAACAAATGGCTGACGACCTACAGAAGATGGCAGAAGACTTGGCAAGTATGCAAGTTGAAGACCTAATGAGCATTACAAATGCTATGAAGGAAGAAGTAGGTACAGCAGAAGCAGAAGCATTTAATGCAGCAGCAGAAGCGGCAATTAGCTCAGCACTTGAAGCAGTTAAAGCAGCTAACGAAGGCGTAAGCAACGCAGTACTAGCAGCACAAGGTCAACCAGTAGCAACAGACATGGGCATGGATGCAGGTGCAGACATGGGTCCAGAAATGCCAGCTGGTGACGACATGGGCGGCGATCTAGATATCGAAGCAGGCGTTGCTGATGATGAGTTTGCAGGCGCAGACGGTGCAGACGCAAGTTTTGACGACACTGGTCGCGAGATGAAGGAAGATGCATATCTAGCAGCAATGCGTATGGTAAAAGAAGCACAAGCTAATGGCACAGTTAACAAATCAGTGCTAAAAGCAGCATTTGCTAAACTAAGAGGCTAATATGCGTTATACAGATCTTGTTGGAATACTAAAGGAAGCGGACGATATCAACCAAGCAGTGTTAGATGTTCTAACAACAATCGCTGGTGAAGAGGTCAGCACTGCTAACTTTGGATTAATTCAACAAGAACTAAGTGCGCAAGGTTATGACGTGGACGACAATGCGTTATTCGATATATTGAATAACCTCGCAATTGTCAGAAATATTGAGAACGATGTTGTCCACTTCAACACTGACAGTGATCAAAGTAAAGGCCAAAGCCAAGAAACTGATCCTGAGAAAGACAAAAAACACGTTAGTAAACTTGCCCGCAAGCAGGTTAAGAAGGGGTTAGAAAAATGACAGTTGGTTTAAACGCAGCGCAAGCTAGAGCAAATAGTCAACAAGATATGATTATTTTTAATGAAGCTACCAGTATAATGGAAGCTATCATTGCTGCAAGTGCCACCGGCGAGTATGAAACAACCGTAAACGACGGAACTGTAATGACAGAATCAACACCGGCAGTAACTATCACTGGTACAGTTCAAAATCCAACAGTTACTCCAGGAGCAACAGTTATTATTAACGGATCATCAGTAACTCTTGGCGCTAGTGGTACTACCCTTAATGCAGTGATCGCAGATATTAATGATGCAGCAATCCCTGGAGTAGTAGCATCAAAATTAAATAGCTATCTAGTTTTAACAGTTACGCTACCAGCTTCAACTACTTGGCAATATACAGTAGGAGCAGGAAATGCAAACGCAGAGTTGGGATTAACAGCAGGTACATATACCGCAAGTAATCCAGACAGTGTTGGTTACTTTGATGCATGGCAAGGTACAAGCACAGATCGTCCAGCCGTAAATCAAATGGATACAATAATCAAACACTTCCGTAATCTTGGATACAAGATTGAGCGTCTCTCAAACACTGTAACAGGAAAAACATTCAGCTGGTATGTCTATTGGTAAAAAAATAGCATTCATTGGATGTAGTTATAGTTCATATGTAGATGGCGTAGAGAACCTAGGAGATAGTTGGACATACCAACTGTACCAAAAATTTCCACAACATACTTATAGAAATTATGCCCGTGGCGGCCGCGGCCCTGACTACTTTTCTTGGGCTATACTTGACGCGAAGCTATGGGGAGCTGATATAATATTTGTAAGCAGTTCTTATGCTGGCCGCGGATCCATCTTAATTGATGGAATTTCTCCCTACACAACAAAACTAGAGTGGGAAGCTAGACTTATATCAGAAAATTACTACGATATGGATTTGCAAACTCCGCATATTTGGTGTTCTGCTACCTCTAAATCTATACAAAAAACAAAATCAAATAAAGATATAGAACGATTAGCAGAACTCTTATTAGATTACTCGCTTGCTTCTGATCAAAAACTATCCTACGAAAAAGCATGGTACCAACAACTTCCTAAACTATATAACTTCGAACATATATTTGTTCTAAATTTTACCAAGTGGGTATCTTACGGTCAGATATCAAATATACAAAAGATGTCAGTCTGGGAAATGCTAGGCGAAGTCTCAAATTGCGGTCCTCGTCATTTGGCCGCCACCGGTATATGTATATCTGAAGACAACGATCATTGGACATACCATGGTCACAATCTAGTACTAAATCACTATGTATTAACAAAAGAAGTTCTTGACGCACTAACATAAATCGTGTAGAGTAGAACGTATGTTAACATTAAAATCCCCCTATCCGTATCAAGAATTTCAAAGACAAAGCGTAAATGGCAAACGCCTTTACGCTAATCCTTTTGGTGACCCAGTGCCAAGCGTTACAACTATCTTAGACGCTACAAAACCAAAAGAGAAGCGCGAAGCACTAGCTAACTGGAAAAAACGTGTTGGTGTAGAAGAAGCCGCCCGTATTACACGTGAAGCGGCAGACACTGGAACATATATGCACGCCATACTTGAACATTGGGTCAAGAATGAAGAGTATACAGGACAATCCTCCAAACAATCACAATACATGGCAGAAGTTGTTAAACAAAACGTTGAACCACATTTAGACGAAGTATGGGGCAGTGAAGTAAACCTGTGCTATCCTGGTCTATACGCCGGTACTACTGACCTTGTTGGTGTTTGGAAAGGACAGTCCGCTATCATGGACTTTAAACAAACCAACAAGCCTAAAAAGCGTGAATGGATTGACGACTACTTTATGCAAGCCGCAGCATATGCTATGGCACACAATGAACTGTATGAAACTAAAATTGAAAACGCAGCTATCTTTATGTGCAGCAGAGATTTAGAGTGGCAACTGTTTGAAGTAGGCCCAGAAGAATTTAAGTTTTGGGAAACAAAATGGGCAGAACGTGTTGCTGAATACTACGAAATGGCATAAATACATTATAATAGTATAGAATAGGATGTATTAATATGACTACAGTTACAGCAAGACAACGTGTCAGACAAGGAAACTTTGTTGAATTACCAAAACTAGCGTCTGGAGAATTTGGCTATGCCAAAGACCAAAAGCGTCTTTTTATTGGTAATGATCCAATAACACAATCAGGTGATGGGATTACAACAGAATTTAATTTTGGTGTTGATCTAGACGACCTGCCAGGCACATACATAGTAGAGGTGGATGGCATCGCTCAGACACACACTGTAGATTACAATGTTAATAATGAGTTAGTCATATTCCTTACAGCGCCTGCTGATGGCGCAGTTGTTGGTTTTTACCACAATTTAGAAATACTGTCAACTGAGCCACCTGAATCAATCTATGATACTGTTAAGTCAGAATCAATGATAGCCCCAGCAACAACGCAAGATTTTCAATATATTACAATATACACAACCGCAACTGGTGGCTACAATTACGATGACGTTGAAATTAGATACACACTTGTGGAGGGATCTAATAGACGCAAAGGAACACTATCAATCGCGTTAAATGATGATAATACATTTACTATTAATGATAGTTATACTTCAAACTGTTTTGGCGCAGCACTTGATCATGTGTTTAGTGGAACAATGACCGGCGGTGTGTTCGTACTTAACTATACCACAACTGACTCTGCCCCAGCTACAATGTCATGGGTTGCAGAAAATTTCAATGCCATTGAATAAGTGAGGAACAATGAGCTTTTGGCTTCAGTCACCAGATCAGAGATTGCGTGGGTGGCGTAAATTTAGAAAAGAACTAGACAGTGTAGATGATGATGTACAGTGTTTGGAGATGTTAGTAGAGTGGTGGCGATTGGCGCCCGTGGCAACTAGAGTAGTTGATCCTTACAACAGTGATGATTGGCCAGACCCTTGGGAACTACTGCACAACGGCAGCTACGATGAAAACGTGATTGCTATTGGGATGGCACAAACACTGGAACTAATAGATTGGCCGTGTGATATACACTTGGTACAAAATACAAAAAAATCTTATATTGGACTCATAGTTTCTGTTGACGAAGAGTTCATTTTAAACTATACTTATGGAATAGTGGAAGACTACGACCAAGTGATGCGGGATTGCGAAATACTGCGTAGCTGGAAAAGTTCTGAGTTAACGTAGTAGAAATACCATTGCCTACCATATTAAATAAAACATACAACAAATAATAACAAAATCATTATAAACCAATAAGGTAAGAATATGACAAAAGAGATAACCGTTCTCAAGAGAAATGGTTCACGTGAACCATTGGACTTGGAAAAAATGCACAAAGTGGTGTTTTATGCTTGTGAAGGAATTACCGGCGTAAGTGTAAGCGAAGTAGAAATTCGCAGCCACCTTCAGTTTTACAATGGCATTACTACAGACGAAATTCAGGAAACACTTATTAAGGCCGCCGCGGATCTTATTAGTGAAGAAACCCCAAACTATCAATGGGTAGCAGGTCGTTTAATTAACTACCATCTCCGTAAGAAAGTATACGGACACTTCCAACCCCCACATTTGCGTGAAATCGCTCAACGAAATGTAAACTTGGGTTATTACGATCCAAGTTTCTTCAGCGTATACTCCCCTGAAGAAATTGACCAGCTAAACAATTACATTAAACATGATCGTGACGAAAGCATCGCATATGTGGGCATGGAACAATTCCGTGGCAAGTATCTAACACAGAATCGTGTTACTGGTGAGATTTTTGAGACACCGCAAGTAGCATACATGATGATTGCTGCCACGCTATTCCAGAACTATCCGTCAAACACTCGTATGCGTTATGTAAAGGACTTTTACGATGCTTCTAGCAATTTCGATATTAGTTTACCTACTCCTATTATGGCCGGAGTTCGCAGCCCTCAGCGTCAGTTTAGTAGTTGCGTTCTTATCGAGACTGGCGATAGTCTTGATAGTATTAATGCTACTAGCAGTAGTATTGTAAAATATGTAAGTCAGAAGGCAGGCATCGGCATCGGCGCCGGCAGTATTCGTGCCATTGGTAGCCCTGTACGTAATGGTGATACAAGCCACACTGGCGTTATTCCTTTCTATAAAATGTTCCAGAGTGCTGTTAAATCATGTAGCCAGGGCGGCGTCCGTGGTGGCGCAGCTACGCTACACTATCCTATCTGGCATTTGGAAGTTGAAGACCTACTAGTATTGAAAAACAACAAAGGCACCGAAGACAATCGTGTACGACATTTAGACTACAGTGTACAGTTTAACAAGCTAATGTACGAGCGTTTGCTAAGTAGCGGCAATATTACCCTATTCAGCCCAAGCGATGTTCCAGGGTTGTATGACGCATTCTTTAATGATCAAGACCGTTTCCGTGAACTATATGAGACGGCAGAGCGCAATACTCGTCTACGTAAGAAGAGTGTTCCTGCTATTGATCTATTCAGTGGGTTTATAGAGGAACGCAAAAACACAGGTCGCATCTATTTGCAGAACGTAGATCATGCCAATAGTCATGGTGCGTTTATTGAAGCAGTTGCTCCAATTCACCAGTCAAATCTTTGCCAAGAGATTGACCTACCAACAAAGCCATTGAATGACTTCAACGACCCAGAAGGTGAGATCAGCCTTTGCACACTAGCAGCAATTAACTGGGGTAATATGCGAACACCTGCTGAATTTGAAAAGGCTTGTGATTTAGCAGTACGTGCGCTAGACGAACTACTTGACTATCAGAACTACCCAGTTCTAGCAGCACAGTTGTCAACAATGAAGCGCCGTCCACTTGGCGTTGGTATTATTAACTTCGCTTATTGGCTAGCTAAAAATGACCTAACATATCAGCACATTACCCCTGAAGGCCTGGCATTGATTGACGAATGGGCAGAAGCATGGAGTTACTACCTAATCAAAGCAAGTGCAAACTTGGCAGTTGAAAAAGGCAATATTGAAGGCGTGCGCGAAACAAAGTATGGTCTAGGATTAACACCAAACCAGACATACAAGCGTGAGGTAGATGAACTAACACCACACGTTGAGCGCATGGACTGGGCCGGCTTACGTGAACAGCTAAAAACAACAGGCATTCGCAACAGTACACTAATGGCTCTTATGCCAGCAGAAACAAGTGCGCAGATCAGCAACAGTACAAATGGCATTGAACCGCCACGTGCGTATGTTAGTGTTAAACAGAGTAAGCACGGCGTTCTAAAGCAAGTTGTGCCAGACTACAAGCGTCTTAAAAACAAATATGACTTGCTATGGGATCAGCGTAGCCCAGAAGGTTACCTAAAGATCATGGCAGTACTACAAAAATACATTGACCAGGGTATTAGTGTTAATACAAGCTATAATCCTGTATACTTTGAAGATGAAAAGATACCAATGAGTACAATGCTACAACATATGCTCATGTTCTACAAATACGGCGGCAAACAGTTGTACTATTTTAATACATATGACGGACAAGGCGAAATTGAATTCAAGGAAGAAGCTCTAGCTGTTACTGAGCTAGGCGACGACGATGCAGCTTGTGATAGTTGCGTAATTTAACATAGAAAAAGGGTAAACACTATGTCAGTACTAAACACTGAAGGCAAGAAACATCATACTGAAGCAATGGCTTTTCTAGATGAAGGGCTAGGTATGCAGCGTTATGATGTTATGAAGTATAAGCAATTTGATAAGCTAACAGAGAAGCAACTAGGCTTCTTCTGGCAACCACAAGAGGTTGATGTTAGTAAAGACAGCAAGGACTTTAAAGACTTAACACGTCATGAGCAGCATATCTTTACCAGTAACCTAAAGCGTCAAATTCTACTAGACAGTGTTCAAGGACGTAGTCCTAACCTAGCACTACTACCTATTGTTACACTTCCAGAAATTGAAACCTGGATTGAAACTTGGGCGTTTAGTGAGACAATCCATAGCCGTAGTTACACTCATATTATTCGCAATATTTACAGCAATCCAAGTATTGTTTTCGATTCACTACTTGATTCAAAAGAGATCGTCGATTGTGCAGGTGACATTAGCAAATACTACGATGATCTTATTGAATACAGTCAGTGGTATCAACTACTTGGTGCCGGCACACATACAGTTAACGGCAAAAAGATTACAATTGATGTGTATGAACTGAAGAAGAAGATTTGGATGTGTTTGAACAGTGTTAACGTACTGGAAGGCATTCGCTTCTATGTAAGTTTTGCGTGTAGTTGGGCTTTTGCAGAACTTAAAAAGATGGAAGGCAATGCTAAAATTATTAAGTTCATTGCACGTGATGAAAACGTACACCTCGCATCAACACAGTATTTGCTATCAAAGGTATTAACAAAGGAAGATCCAGATTTCGCACGTATTGCTGAGGAGTGTGAAGATGAAATCATTCAAATGTTTGTAGACGCTGTTGAGCAAGAAAAACAGTGGGCGCAATACCTGTTTAAAGATGGGTCAATGATTGGTTTGAATACTGAACTACTAAATAATTATATTGAGTGGATTGCGTGTAAACGTATGACTGCTCTTGGACTAAGATGCCCATATACAGTACCACAAGCTAACCCGCTACCCTGGACACAAAAGTGGATTAGTGGCGCTGAAGTACAAGTTGCACCACAAGAGACAGAAATTAGCAGTTATATTATTGGTGGCGTCAAGAAGGACGTCAATACAGAAACATTTAAAGGATTCAGTCTATGATAGAAATTTGGGGGAAGCCTGCTTGCCCATATTGTGAAGCAGCAAAGCGTTTATGTGAAAGCAGAAACTTAAAATACGTTTATAAACAACTTGATGTTGATTTTACTCGTGACGAAGTATTAGAAACTTTTCCAGGCGCACGAACTTTCCCACAGATTATCGTAAGCGGAACAAAGATTGGTGGATATGATAAACTAGGCACCTACTTAGAAGAAACAAGCTATACAGGAACAGGATATACCCTATGATTATTCAAGCACCCTACAATGTAGGCGATGTTGTAAGTATTAAAGTATCCAGCGGCGAAGAGATGATCGCACGTTTGGAAGAAGAAAACGATAATTATATTATTGCACGTAAGCCACTTATGCTAGTGGCTGGACAAAATGGTATGGGATTGGCACCATTTATGTTTACAGTTGATGCAGATGCCAAGTTTAAAATTAAAGCAGCCAGTATTATTTGTGTTGTAAAGTCAGCTAAAGAAGCAGCAGACTTGTATACAAAAAATACTTCAGGGTTAACAGTAGTATAATGTCTAAAGGGGTAGCAAGATTGGGAGATACTACCAGCGGCACATGCTACCACCCTAGCCATCTTGTGCCTATTTCTGTAACAGGGACTATAACCAGTGCTAGCAGCACATATATTGTAAATGGACGCGGCGCGGCGCGATTGGATGATCAAGTAACTACAAGTTGCGGACATACTGATTATATTAATAGTGCAAGTGGCACCTGTATTGCTGATCCAAAACCTGTAGCAAGACTGGGAGATACTGTTGGCAAGAACGGTATCTATATAGCAACAATAACATCTGCTAGTGGCGATGTTATTGCAGACGGATAAAAAAATCAGAAAAGTAATACTTTTTGCTTGACAAAGCGCACTTTGGTTGTTAGTATGAATACATAAGGAATACTAACAACTAATGGTGAGAACTAATGCGATCTGAACTTTACCCTGATGGGGTACGGCGTATAAACGCTAAAATTGAAATCCCAATGAGTGATGCTGATGTATCACTATACATTTTAAGTGCCATTGTATCTGAAAATAGTACATTGCACGATATCCAAAATCTAAACAAACGACAACTGCTACAACTTGCCAAAGAAGAAATTTGGCGAGATGGAGCAGAAGTGCCACGAGCTCGTGCTGAAAATGCTGACCGTGACACAAAGGTAATTATAAAAAATTACGTTAGAATGATGTTTCCGGAGTTGAACTAGTGGAACCAGAATACAAATACAACTGGCGTGATGAGAGAGATAAATGGATTTACGGCCAGCCGGTCACAGACGATGACTGGAAATTTGATACCATGGTTGACATTTATGAAAAACTGAGAAAACAACCAGTACCCAGGAAATCTATAAGTAACATACCTCCAGAAAATAAAACCCCAAAAAAGAAACCTATCATTGCTACTGAAAAAGATGTAGGCACTGATGTATTGCAACGTCTTAAAGATCTATGAGGACACAAATGTTTAAAGCACTAATATCTGCCACAGCTATAGCTATTATGGCTGCATCTTCTGCTTATGCCAAGAATAATCCCACCCCTTCACGAGATGCACAAATCTTGTTGAAGGACTTGGGATACCAGATTAGTGTAGACGGCAGCTGGGGACCACAAAGCCAGCGTGTGATTAGTCAGTTCTACACTGATCGTGGCCTTACTTACGATGGAACGCTCAGTGAAAATGAGTTTGAGGATCTGAGCGCGGCAGTAGATGAGCTTCCCAAAATTGTCGCTCCACGGCATCCAAGATCAAGTGCCGTTGACTATTCAGTAACGTATGACTTTGGACCTGAGCCATGGGCGCCTGTCGATATTGTAAAATATGCTCGCGAATTACGGAGATATTATGGGTATACGTATCAGATAGGATTATACTTTCCACCAGAACATAGCGTGGATAAGTGTAATGAATATATGACAAAAGACACGATTGGCCTAAGACATAGATATCACGATAGGGAATTCCTTGATACAATATATAAATGTATAGGCAGATTGAATACACTAATTATCGACGAAATCCCCAGTCAAGGCCGAAATTCTCCGCACCTCAAATACCTATTCGAAACATTGATCCCGTTGTGGGCCAATAACTATGCCTATACCGCCAAAGGCTTTACAGACCGCAATAATTGTCAAGCGAATATGCAAATCACTTTAAACAACGCAGCTTTTGAGATCTATTTCAATTTTGCCAGCTATTATGGCGTTACACCAGAAATGGATGCGGCAGTTTATCGTTGGTATGAGAAGGCTGACAGCGAGCTGTGTGGCACTGTGAGAACAAGATATTTCGGTAAATGCTTCGATACAACATGGTTCTTAAAAGACCCAGGCAACTCATTCCGTGGTGGCTGGAGTGAACAGAGAACAAACGCTATGCATTGGAATACTGACTGTTCAAACGGGTCACTTGGCTATGCTATGAATTTGGCACGAGGAGGAATGTATTTCAAGAACTCTGATTACATTAATGAAGCCCTAGCCGTAATGCAAATTGTTGTCGATGTTGCTAATGAAGATGGAGCGACACATGATGCTACACGTTGTTGGTACGGCGTAGGTTATATGGGACAGACTTCTGAATATATTGTTCGAATTGCAGAATTAGTTGAAGATCTTGGTGTTGACGTATATAAAATGCGGGGACGAAATCATGGCACTACACCTGAAGACATCGTTAATTATACCGCAACAATTTATATGAATCCTGAGTTAAATCTTCGGTATCAGCGGTGGCCCACCTATCCTAATGTGAAACAAGAATTTGGACAAGATTGTTCGCTGGAATTTAATCGCGATGTGCAAAAGCAACCTGTAGCTGAGATTCTTTCTGAATATTTCAATAGGTTCTCTGGTCTAATGTATAACAATCCAAAATATGAGGAATATCGCAACTGGTATGAATCGAAATCCCATTCTGCAAAACATAGGGGTGGTGTCGCTCTAAATATGTATATTATACAACGTTTAGAAAATTAAAAAAAGGTTGAAAAAAGTTGTTGACACGGACATCTTAATACTGTATAAATAATATTGTAAGCAGCAAAGAACAGTGTTGCTTACAAAAAACAAAACAGCAGATTTAACAGCATTATGTAGACCTTTTGCTCTAGCAGCATAAATAAACATAGCAGTTAATAATACACTGTTACGCCCTTATAGCTCAGTTGGTAGAGCAGGCCGGATTAGCTGAGTTGGTTTAGCAGCTGATTTGTAATCAGCAGACGGGGGTTCGAATCCCTCATCCGGCACCATAAATTGTTAGATAGAGCTAAATACATATGTAAGGAGCTCTACATGAATAAAGACTATAATTGCGCACATTGTGGCGCTGTTAATAAATTTAAAGGCTACAGTTATGCAAACAAGTATTGCGATAACAAATGTCAGAAAGCGTTCGAAAGTATCGAACGAACAAGGCAGTGGCTAGAAGAAGGTAAAGATTGGGGTCAACAAGTTCCACAGTGGGCTAAGAGACATCTAGCAGAAGTAAACGGCGATTGCTGTAGTGTTTGTAATATAAATGAACACAACGGTATGCCAATAGTGTTAGAGTGCGATCATATAGATGGCAACCATAAGAATAACGTTGTTAGTAATTTGCGTTTAATATGTCCTAACTGCCACTCGCAGACAACGACATATAAGAACAAGAATAAAGGCAACGGTCGTAGCTACAGGCTTGTGTCTTAGTTGCGGCACCATAATGCGGGTGTGGCGGAATTGGTAGACGCACCAGATTTAGGTTCTGGCGCCGCAAGGCGTGGGGGTTCGAGTCCCTTCACCCGCACCAAACTAAAACTATTAGAAGCTATTAATATATTAATGTAAAAACGGACAAAAACGCAGCGGATAGTATTATAAATAAAGTTGCAAGAACTTTTATATCCCAAAACTTGCACATGGGGCCTTAGCTCAGCTGGGAGAGCGCCTGATTTGCATTCAGGAGGTCAGGAGTTCGATCCTCCTAGGCTCCACCATTAAACAGCGCCCCTTAGTGGGGCGTTTTTAATTTGTAAAATGGAAAAAATATGAGACCATATCAACTGCTAGTGCCTTCCAATGACATAGCACTGAGCGATAAAGATACAAGAATAACTTATACAGAGTTAATCACCAAAATAAGAGAAATTAACACTTGGTACAAAAGTCTTGGATATGGGCCTGGACACAGAATCAGCGTAGTAGGCAACAACAATGTAGAAACATACTTGTATCTTTTTGCAGCCGCGTGGGATATGTGCGCAACAACCCTGTCGCATGATGGTACTCGCGAGGAATGGGAATTTAGATTAAACACAAACAATAGCAATGTTATCATTGACTTGCGATCAGGAACTCCTGTTGTTGAACACCGTCATTACAATAAAAGCGTTGAACTTGAAAAAGAAGTGATGCTTTATTATACAAGCGGCTCAACAGGATTACCAAAGTGTTACTCTACTACATATGAAATAGATCCGAATAACTGGGGTACTAGTCAAGATGTAACACATTATTACAGAGATCAAGGTAACCCAGCATATAGAAATCCAAAAACAAATAGAACAATTAATGCTATGCCGCCGTATGTTGGTTGGGGGCAAGAGGTAACCTTTACCACAGTCGCACGTGGCGGTCACGTACATTTAATTACTGAACCAGATGAATATGCACAAGCAGCCGCCTGGGTTAAGCCAACCTGGTTAGCAGGATTTCCACTGGCATGGCAGCGTGTTATGGATATTGGCAACAATGGCGGACATGCTATTGGTGTATTTGAATATAGTGGTGCTAAATTAGTAGACGGGCAAAAAGAACGTTTTGAAGAATTCTTTGGACATCGTAACTGGATATGTGGTTACGGTGATGCTGCAACTGGCATGACGTTCGTAAATTACAGCAGCAACTTTGACCATATTGGTAAACCCATACAGTGCTTAATTGATACTGGTGGTGAGTTTAGAATCGGCAGCACTGGTACAATTGAATTTAGAGGTTTACATACACCAAATCAAGACTGGTGGGACACTGGAGACTTGGTTAAAATTGACGCCGATGGTAATTGGCAATTATTAGGCCGCGCTAATGAGTTGATAATTATTAGAGGCGGCGGCAAGGTATATCCATTTGAAGTTGAAGCAATGATATCTAAGCACCCACTAGTACAAGAAGTTTTTGTTTATCCACAACCAGATAATGATTTACATTTTGTACCAGCGTGTGTATACTATGGAGATGTAGATCCGCGCATATACTCTAACTGGGTAGAGCCATTGATGGTTAAATGGAAACAACCAGTCAGATATATACAATTGGCTGCACCTACAAGTAAATTGCAACAACAGGCAAATGTTAGTAAAATAAGTAGATTAAAATTGCACACACTTGTCTCAGAGAACAAAGATTGGATTAAAGATGAATACATTAAATGATACACTAGCGGCAAGCTATGTTGATGGGTTTGATGACGTAGAGAAGCAATTAGAAATTTTTGATAATTGGAAAAACTATATCCAAGATATTATTATTACTGCTGGATGGTTAGGGCCAAGTAAAACAGCAGCATACGCCATCAGTAATTATGACCCAACAGAAGAAATTGCAGACTTGGCATGTGGCCCAGGCACAGGCGGAGCGATACTTAAACTCGCCCGTTATGAAAATGTAGATGGGTATGACATCACCCCGTCTTTTATGGAGCAAGCAAGACCATTTTATCGTAGTGTTAATTACTGTAACATCGTTGAAACACCGCTGCCACGAAAATACAATTTGATACTAGCAAGCGGGTTGTTCACAAAAGGACATTTAAGTAGCAAGCCTGCTAAAAACTTAGCCGACAGTTTAACTGATGATGGTGTGTTGGTTATGACAAACCCTGCAATGGACGATTACGACTATATGACTGAAAGCGGATGGAATAGTCAGCCATATTTAAAGGTAGTAAATACAATTGGCCCTTGGAAAAGCCTAATTACAGATGGTGAATGGCATCATCATTATCTGCGTGTATTAAAAAGAACATGAAAAAGAATATATACCTAGCAAATTTCAGTATGACAATCAATCCTGGTGAACATCGTTTTTTGCCATACAGTGTTGCTGGGTTATGGGCATATGCAAGACTTGAACCAGAAGTAGATGCTAATTATAATCTGGCCGGGATATTTTTCGAAAAGACTGATTACCAACCCATAGTAGATCAATTAGACAACCCAGTACTTGTTGGGTTTAGTGTCTATATATGGAATGAAAATTATACAAATGCACTCGCACAGTTAATTAAAAAACGCTGGCCTAACTGTTTAATTGTATATGGCGGTCCACAAGTGCCGCAGGATACTCGTAATGAATGGTGGGAGCATCATGATTACGTTGACATTGTTGTATTTCAAGAAGGTGAAGAAACTTTCAAGAATATCTTAATGGATATGCGTTGGACTTCAATTAAAGAGTTGCCCAACACAGCAGTTAATTTTGGAACTCACTGGACAAATACAATAGGCGATAAACGTAAAACACGGCAGCGTGATTTAAGCAAGCTACCAAGTCCGTATCTCGGTGATATAATGCCCAATATTAAGTCACATCATGCTATGTTATTTGAAACAAACCGCGGCTGTCCATATGCTTGT
>Ga0102879_1000628_pt1 | contig 15283 bp, 13 predicted proteins | sample Colrivmet1548B02_FD_78187 | JGI IMG/M metagenome (GOLD analysis project Ga0102879, IMG submission 78187) | Estuarine microbial communities from the Columbia River estuary - metaG 1548B-02 | ecosystem: Environmental > Aquatic > Marine > Intertidal zone > Estuary | place: USA: Columbia River... | reverse complement strand
AGCACAGACCGCTGCGCGTTCTTCCTTTTTTATTGTCTTAACCTTCATCCAAGCAAAGCTTGATTCAGTTTAATCCAATAAAAAAGCCAGTCAAATTTGACTGGCTTTTCTTAGTAGCGGGGACAGGACTCGAACCTGTGGCCTTCGGGTTATGAGCCCGACGAGCTACCAACTGCTCCACCCCGCAATATATCTTGAAACGTGTTGTTTTCCGTATTGGGACTACAAAGATACGAACTTTTTTGGGTTCCGCAAAATTAAGTTGAGCAAAAAATCTTAACGTACAGTAGGGCCAGCGCCAAATTCTTTTTCGGAGGACAAGAAGCTGAGTTTACCTTCCTCGTTTTCAGCCATTAGGATCATGCCCTGTGATTCGATGCCTCGTATTTTTCTGGGTTCTAAATTCAAAAGAACGAGTACCGTTTTGCCGATGATGTCCTCAGGGGCGTAGTGTTCGGCAATTCCGGATACGATGGTGCGGTGGTCTAGGCCGGTGTCTACGGTCAGTTGGAGTAGTTTGTCTGCTTTTTCGACTTTTTGGGCGCTTAAAATAGTGCCCATACGGAGGTCCATTTTGGTGAAATCGTCGAATGCGATGGCGTCTTTCATGGGTGGGAATTTAGAGGTTGGGGCAGCTGTAGCCTTGAGTTTAGCAACTTCGGTTTCTACGAGCGCGTCTTCGATTTTTGCAAATAAGATTTGGACTTCTCCTATTTGGTGCCCAGCCGCAAGGAGGTCGGTGCGGCCGAGATCTGAGAAATGAGCCCAAGAGGCGTTGAGCATTTTGGATAGTTTCTCTGCGGTTGCAGGTAAAAAGAGCTGACAGGCAATTTGCAAGTTAGCGGTGATTTGCAAGGCGAGATGCATGATGGTCTGAACGCGTTCCGGATCGGTCTTGACCAGTTTCCAGGGCTCGTTGTCGGCTAAATATTTGTTGCCGAAGCGTGCAAACTGCATCATTTCGGCCTGAGCCTCGCGCAATTTGTAGGCGTAGGCTAATTTGGAGATGCGGTTTGGGATTTCTTTAATTTGAGCAATAATTTGAGCGTCTTCAGGCGTATATGCGCCCGCCACTGGCACTTTACCTTCGTAGTATTTGTTGGTGAGCACCAAAGTGCGGTTCACGAAGTTGCCCATGATATCGGCGAGTTCGGAGTTGACGCGGGTTTGGAATTCTTTCCAGGTAAATTCGGCGTCTTTGGTTTCTGGAGCAATGGCACTTAAGACATACTTGAGTTCGTCTATTTTGTCGGGATAGGCTGCGATGTATTCATGGAGCCAAACCGCCCAGTTTCTAGATGTCGAGAATTTATCGCCCTCTAGATTCAAGAACTCGTAGGCTGGTACGTTGTCTGGTAAAATAAAATCGCCGTGGTTTTTGAGAAGTATCGGGAAGATAATGGCGTGAAATACAATATTGTCTTTGCCAATAAAGTGGACTAATTTGCGGTCTTTGGCTTTGGATTTGAGCCAGTATTGCTCCCAGTCTTTGCCGTTGTCGAGGGCCCATTGTTTGGTGGCCGAAATATAACCAATGGGTGCGTCTAGCCACACGTAAAGTACTTTGCCATCGGCGCCAGGAAGTGGTACTTTGACACCCCAGTCTAAGTCGCGGGTCATGGCGCGTGGCCGTAGCCCGCCATTGATCCAGGACATACATTGACCAATGACTTGATTGCGCCACTCTTTGGGATTGTGTTGTTGTTCGCCGTCTAAGATTCCCTCCTGAATCCATTCTTTGAGCCAGGTTTCGTGTTGGTTCATTGGCAAGTACCAATGAGAGGTTGTTCTAAGAACAGGGGTTTTGCCGCTGAGCGTAGAGATTGGTTTGATTAAGTCGGTAGGGCTGAGGTCACTACCACATTTTTCGCATTGATCGCCGTAAGCACCCGCACTCTGACATTTAGGACAGGTTCCGGTGATGTAGCGGTCTGCTAAAAATTGTTGGAATTCTTCATCAAAATATTGTTCGGAAACTTCTTCAGTAAATTGGCCTTGGTCATAGAGGCGCTTAAAGAAGTCGGCAGATGTTTGGTGGTGAAGTGCGCTTGAAGTGCGGTGAAAGATGTCAAAACTAATATTGAAATCTGAAAAAGCTTGGCGAATGATGCCGTCGTATTTATCGACGATATCTTTAGGGCTGAGCCCTTCTTTTTTGGCGCGTAGCGTAATGGCTGCGCCGTGTTCGTCTGAACCACATATAAATGCGACGTCGTGGCCATTCATGCGCAAAAAACGCACAAAGATGTCTGCGGGTAAATAGACACCAGCCACATGACCTAAATGAAGTGGCCCATTGGCATAGGGAAGTGCTGCGGTAACGGTATAAGTTGCTTTCGACATACCACAAAGATAGCAAATAAAAAAGGGACGGTTGCCCGTCCCTTTACAGTTCAAGTGGAGTTGAACTTATTTTTTCACAACATTGAATTGTGCAGTTTTACCGTTTTCAAGTGTTACGTTGAAAATGTAAAGACCTGACTGCAATGCATTGATGTTTACGTTGTCTTGACCAGCTGCAAGGTTTAAAGTAGTTGCCATTGCAACTTTTCCTGCAACGTCAGTAACAGTTAATTGAGCAGCACCTTCGCCTTCAATAGCAACAGTAACTACATCGTTAGCTGGGTTAGGGAAGGCCTTGCCAGCAACAGTGTTCAATTCTGCAACGTTTACGTCGTTGTCAGAAACTGCGATAGCTAAAGAGCTTGGAAGGTCAGATCCGAAACCAGCTGCATACCAAGTACCGTCGCTTTCGTTAGGCGCCATTGGTTGTAGATAGTAAGCTTCGTTCCAAGTAAGGTTTGTTCCGTTCTCATGACCCATGTAAAGGCTGAGGTTTACTGTTTGTACACAAGCAAGGTAACGTTGGTTGTCTTCAAGAGCTACTGGCGTAGTGAAGGCACCATATACTGTCTCGCCTTGAAGGTCACCAGGGAAATAATAGAAACCACTTGCAACTTCTGTAAGGGTATTGAACGCTAAGTTAGCGTCGTTGAGGTCAGCAAAAACGTCTTCCCATTTGTAAAGGTAAAGCGCCATTTCTTCGCCAGTCAAAAGCACACCTGAAGCTGTTGCTGTTGTTGCAGAGAACCAAATACCGTTTGCTTTTAAGCGGCTTGCATTTGCGTTGTCGATTACTTGACATGCAGAATACGTTTGGTTGTTAGTGCCTGGGCGGTAGTAGTTGCCACCTGAAGGTGTTCCTGTTGTTGCATCTGCTTGCGCGTAGCTGAACAATGAATCTGTAACTTTAAATGTAGTTACGAGGATATTATCTGCATTGTAGTCATCTGCACCACTTAACGCTAAAGTATAAGTAAGTGTGTACGTACCTGCTGGGTAAGAAGCCAAAGAGAAATTAGGCAAAGTAGAAGCACCGCCAGGGAAAACATCAAGTGAGTCGCCAGCTGCTAGGTTGATTCCTGATGCTGTGTTGTCATAAACTGTAGCACCTGAAGGATTGGTAATTTTAGCATTCAATGACATGCCATTTTGCGCTTGGTTACCATAGTTGTAAACGCGTGAACCGAGGTCAAAGTTAAATTCAGTTCCGTTTTGAGCCAACTGAGATGGAATCATGGCTTGGCGCGGCAATAAAGTAGCTGCACCTGAAATACCACCATCGTTAGGGAAAAGTCCGGTTTTGTTACCTAAGAACATTACAACAGGGCCATTTGCCATTTCAGCGATGAGTGCCAAACCGTCTGTGAGGTCTAGCATGACAACTGGAATAGTAACGTTAGCACCCGAAGCACCTGCACCCATTGCGATAACCTCACCTGGGTTGCGGTTCACAACAATGACACCAACTGCACCAGCGTTTTGAGCGTTCAATGCTTTTGCACCGAACTCACAAGTATTGCGGAATACAACGGCAATTTTACCTGTTAGGTCGTTGATGAGTGGGTTACAGCCTTCAGCAGAAATTGGATTGCCTTGAGCATTTAAGCCTGTAGAACCGTCATCTACAATTTTAAGGGTATCCTGTACATACGTACCTGGGATATTAAAGTCAGGTGTGCCCCAACCACCTGCAGGGTCTGCCCATGTGTGGGCGTAGTTGGCGACAATACTTTGTGGCGAAATACCCGCAGCAATCACCTGTGCATATGTAGTTGCGCTAAGCACTACTGCACTGATTGTAAGTAAAAGTTTTTTCATAGTTGATTTTTTAGATTTGACCCTAAAGTTAAGGATTTTTGAAATTTAAACAAATATGAATGAATATTTAGCAAAAAAGGGCGCTTGTGCGCCCTTTTTTATCGATAATTTTTATCTAACTATTTAAACCAAATAATCAAGTAATAAAAAATAGCAGCTAATAAACCACTTACCGGGATAGTGAGAATCCAGGCCCAAAGTAAATTGATGGTTACGCCCCAACGCACCGCGCTGAGTCGTTTGGTGGCGCCAACGCCAATAATTGAACCCGTAATGGTGTGGGTTGTCGAAACTGGGATTCCAAACTGAGATACCGTAAACAGGGTCAGGGCCCCTGCTGTTTCGGCGCAAACACCTTCCAGCGGCGTCACCTTGGTGATCTTAGTTCCCATTGTTTTGACAATCTTCCAACCACCCATTAAGGTTCCGATGCCAATCATGAGGTAACATCCGAAAGCTACCCAAAAAGGCATGGTATCAGAATGTACTTTTGTTTTGATTTTATGACCTTCTCGTAATTCTCCAGTACTACCATCGATATACTCGCTAAAAACACTTGCATATTTATAGGTTGTATCAATTGTTTTATCCACAAAGATGGTGTCGTTAGTTTTAGCATCACAAAGCGCATCGCCGAAAGTAAAAATTTCGATTTTGTGCATTTCGCTGTCAATAGCTTTGAATGAAGGTGCGCCTTGAACACTTGTGATTGTTTTTCCTTCTTCTGAATAAAGTGAAGTTCCAGTTGCTGCATCGATAACAGATTTATGGTCGATGAAGTAAATGTTACCGTCAACTTCGGCAACTTCAGGTTTGAACTTGTGTTTTTTGCCACTTTCATCATTGAATTCAATTTGCATGAGCTCAGTGATTTGTAGATCTTTCGGAACTGGTTTGTCTAGTTTTCCTTCGCGACCCATATTACCGTACACAAGTAACGCCGCACAAATAATACCCATTACTTTTTGGGAGTCGGCACCACCATGGCCTAAAGAAAAGGCCGCTGAAGATAAAAGCTGAAGTTTCTTGTGCATGTTCGCTTCTTTCACAGCTGAAGGACGCTTAGACCCATAGGCAATTTCAAACCAGATATAAACTAAGATAAACACTGCGATCATGCCGATGACGATATACATCATGATTGGTTTCATGTCGATGAATTCAATCATGTACTCCATTACGGCAATAGTTACGCCAGAAAGGAGCAAAATAACGAGCATTTTTTTCCAGAATGATCTTGATATGGTCACTACAGCAATCAGATAAGCAATGAACCCGCCAATAATTGGTGCTAAAAAGATGAACAACACAACTTTAAGGATTTCTCCACCTTCAATAACTCCAAAACCTGCGTGAGCAACTGCTGCACCCGCAAAACCACCAATGAGTGTGTGAGAGGAAGAGGAGGGAATCCCGAGCCACCAGGTAAGTAAATTCCAGAAAGTAGCGGCTAAAAGGCCTGCAAGGATAACCCAGAGGTCGATGGCGTTGTTGTCTACTGTTTTTGCAACTGTATTACCGACACTCATGTCGAAAACCCAGAATGCGATGACGTTAAACATGGCTGCCCAAAGTACGGCCTGAAAAGGCGTGAGTACTTTAGTAGAAACAACCGTTGCAATGGAATTGGCTGCGTCGTGAAACCCATTGACTAAGTCAAAAAGCAGCGCGATGCCAATTACGATGAGTAATAAAGTAAACATTTGTTTTGCTTTAAAAAATGAATAGAATCGCTTAAGCGTATTTAACTACGATAGATTCGATTACGTTACCCGCGTCTTCACATTTGTCAGTAGCAGTTTCCATTACCATGTACAACTCGCGTCTTTTGATGAGTTCTTTGGCGTCAACGTCAGAGTTGAATAGTTGCTCAATGCTCATGTCAAAGATATTGTCGGCATTGTTTTCGATGCTATTGATTTTGATCACACACTCAATGATTTTTTGGGTGTTTTTAAGGTTGCGCAATTCCATCACGGCAGCTTTCACAGCAATTACAGCGTCGTTGATAGCTGCTGCTGTTTTTTGAATACCCTGATCAGAAATCGGATCAATTTTATAGAAGTTGATTTTCTTTCCTGATGCATAGATGTAGTCAGCGATATCGTCTAAAGCAGATGCAAGCGCGTGAATGTCTTCGCGGTCAAACGGTGTAATGAAGTTTTTACCGAGTTCGATAAATATTTCATGGGTGATATTGTCGTTTTGGTGTTCGATATCGCGCATTTCGTTGATTAATGCTGCACGTTTGTTGAACTCAGGCTCATGAACTACTTGTAGAAGTTTCTGAGCGATCAGCTCTAAGTTGTTACTGGCGTCTTCAAATAACGAATAGAACACCTTGTCTTTTGGTAAAAAATAACTTAAAATTCCTGCCATAATTTTTGATTTAATGGAGCAAATGTAGGCTTATCCACATGTATACCGAAGAACCATGCAGTTTGTTAACGTAAACATAACATTGCTCGTAGGCTTACTTATAAATATCAAGGGAGTCTACTTTTACTCCTCGAAAACGCTAGGTGTAATATTATATAAATGTTAAGAACATTATATAAAAGTTAAATGAAAATAAATTTAATGTTATCTCAATGTGAAGGATATAATTTTGGCCTCGAAAATTAAAGCGAGAAAAAATGACAAAATTTTATTCGGCAATGATTGGCCTCTTGATATCGGTCGGTTCATTTGCACAACAACCAGCGGACACTATCAAAGCGAAAGCCCCCGCTCCTACAAAAAAATGGTATGAAAGTGTTCAGATGCGTGGCTACATGCAAGTGCGTTACAACGGACTGCTTCAGACAAATGAAGACTTGGAATGTGAACAATGTGACAAAAGCTGGGGCGGAGACAACGACTTCTTTGTCCGCCGTATGCGCTTGATTTTTTACGGTCAAGTAAGCCCCCGAGTGTATTTTTACATTCAACCAGATTTTGCCAGCGCACCATCCTCAAGTGCGATGCATTTTGGTCAATTGCGCGATGCTTATTTTGACGTTGGTCTTGATCAAAAGAATGAATTCCGTTTCCGCATTGGCCAATCCAAAGTTCCTTATGGTTTTGAAAACATGCAATCTTCCCAAAATCGTTTGCCTTTAGACCGTGCAGACGCCATGAATAGTGCGGTTACCAACGAACGCGACCTCGGTGTGTTCTTTTATTGGGCACCTGCCAAAACACGTAAATTGTTCTCGACTTTGGTGAGTGAAGGTTTGAAAGGATCTGGCGATTACGGTGTGTTAGGAATCGGTGTCTACAACGGACAAACAGCCAATCGCCCTGAATTAAATGCAAACAAACACATTGTGGCACGTGCTTCATATCCTTTTCAATTCAAAAATCAAGTGATTGAAGCAGGCGTGCAAGCCTACAAAGGACAATTCACGCTTTTGTCGACAACATCAGGTGTAGATACTTATACGGATAAACTTTACAATGATGAGCGCGTAGGAGCAACATTTGTCTTATATCCAAAACCTTTTGGAATTTTAGCGGAGTACAACATCGGTCGTGGTCCAGAGTATGACAAGTTTACAAACTCAATCATTGAAGCTCCGCTTAAAGGAGGATTTATTACAGCGAGTTACAAGCTGGATTTCAACGGACAGACTTTAATCCCTTTTTCTAGATTTCAATATTATGATGGCGGCAAAAAACATGAGCTCGATGCACGCAGCTATGAAGTAAAAGAATTAGAAATTGGTGCTGAATGGCAACCAAACAAAAACTTTGAATTAGTAGTCATGTATACCATGTCGGCTCGTCGTTTTGAAGATGCTGTCAACCCAACTAATTTCCAACGAGGTAATTTATTGAGAATTCAAGCGCAAGTGAATTTTTAAATAACCGGAATATATCCATAATAAAAAGGGCGGCCAATGGCCGCCCTTTTTATATATAAAGTAATTAGCTCCTTACTTTGCAGCAGCAAATTTAGCACCAACAACATCCCAGTTGATGACGTTAAAGAAAGCATTGATGTAATCTGGACGACGGTTTTGGTAGTTGAGGTAGTAAGCGTGTTCCCAAACGTCTAGGCAAAGAATTGGGGTTCCGTTGCAGCCTTCGCCCATGAGTGGGTTGTCTTGGTTGGCAGTAGAGCAAATTTCGAGTGCGCCGTTGGTTACACACAACCAAGCCCAGCCTGAGCCAAAACGTGTGGTGGCTGCTTTCGCGAATTCGTCTTTGAATGCTTCGTAAGAACCAAAAGCGCTATCGATTGCTGCTGCGAGTTCACCACTTGGATTACCGCCTGCATTTGGCGCCATGATTTCCCAAAAAAGATTGTGGTTCCAGAAACCGCCACCGTTATTGCGAACAGCTGGTTTGTCTTTGCAAACTTTTAAAATAGCTTCGATAGACATGCTTTCCATGTCGGTACCTGCAATTGCATTGTTGAGGTTGGTAGTGTATGCTTGATGGTGCTTGCTATGGTGGATTTCCATTGTACGAGCATCGATGTGCGGCTCTAGCGCTGTGTAAGCATAAGGTAGTGTTGGAAGTTCAAAAGCCATTTTGATCTTGTTTTTAAGGTGAATATTGATAGATTTCTTCGACAAAATTACAACAAAATTCAGGACGCATTGTTCTTGGTGTATCTTTGTAACATGAACTCTGAACGCCCGATTTCCGATTGGCTACCTTTATCTTTAAAAGAAGCTGAAAAAAGAGGCTGGGAGGCCTTTGATGTCATCCTCATTTCCGGCGATGCCTATGTCGACCACCCTAGCTTTGGCACGGCCGTCATTGGCCGCATCATAGAAAGCGAAGGATTTCGGATCGGCATCGTTGCTCAGCCCAATTGGCAAGACGACCTCCGCGATTTCAAAAAGCTAGGCAAACCCAAGTATTTCTTTGGCGTAACCGCTGGCTGCATGGACTCCATGGTCAATCACTACACCGCTAATAAGCGTTTGCGTTCAACAGATGCCTACACCCCAGGCGGGCAAGCGGGTTTTCGCCCAGACTACGCAAGTATTGTATATAGCAATATCCTCAAAGACATTTACCCAGACGTCCCGGTTTTACTCGGTGGCATAGAAGCATCTTTGCGTCGCGTCACCCACTACGACTACTGGAAAGACCAACTCATGCCGTCCATTCTCGTGGACGCCCGAGCCGATTTACTGGTATACGGAATGGGTGAACAACCGCTCAGAACCTTGCTGCGCCTTCTCAAAAGAGGAGTGCCGTTTGAACAAGCCAAAACCATCAATCAGGTGGCTTTCTTGCAAAATGCAGCGTCGGAACTTCCTAAAAATAAAAATTGGGAAACCGTCGAGCTAGCCAGCCATGAAGTCTGCTTACAAGACAAACTCAAATATGCAGCCAACTTCAAAATTGTAGAAGTCGAGTCCAATAAATGGGCAGCCAACCGCATTATTCAACAAGTTGGCAGCCAAACGCTGGTTATTAATCCGCCGTTCAAAACCATGACTGAAAAGGAAATGGACGGTTCCTACGACTTACCTTACACCAGGCTACCGCATCCTAAATACAAAAAGCGCGGCGCCATCCCTGCCTACGACATGATCAAATTCTCGGTCAATACACACCGAGGTTGTTTTGGCGGCTGTAGTTTTTGTACCATTTCTGCCCACCAAGGCAAGTTCATTGCTTCGCGCAGTGAAAAGTCAATCCTCAAGGAAGTAGAAGAACTCACCAAACACCCCGAGTTCAAAGGTTATTTATCAGACATCGGAGGCCCTTCAGCCAACATGTACCGCATGAAAGGCAAAGACGAAGCCATATGCGCCAAGTGTGTTTCGCCAAGTTGTATCCATCCTGTCATTTGTCATAACCTCGATACCTCGCACAAACAAATGACCGAGCTCTATCGCAAAATTGACAAATTCCCTGGGGTCAAAAAAGCATTTGTAGGTTCGGGTATCCGCTACGACCTTCTCGTAGACGACTTCAACAAAAACAACGAAGACGGCAACCACGACGAATACATCGAGCAAGTCATTACCCGTCACGTTTCGGGCCGCTTGAAAGTTGCGCCTGAACACACCTCTGACGCCACACTCAAAGTGATGCGCAAGCCTTCGTTTCAATATTTCCATAAGTTCAAGGAAAAATACGACCGTTTATCTGCCAAACACGGCCTCAAACAACAACTCATTCCGTATTTCATTTCTTCGCACCCAGGTTGTGAAGAAATCGATATGGCCAACCTCGCTGCCGAGACCAAAGACATGGGCTTTCAGTTAGAGCAAGTTCAAGATTTTACGCCAACACCCATGACTGTTGCTGAGGTTATTTATTATACAGGCGTGCATCCTTACACATTAAAACCTGTCAATACGGTCAAGACCAGGGAAGAAAAACTCAACCAAAACCGTTATTTTTTCTGGTATAAAAAAGAAAATAAAGACTGGATCCGTCAGCGCCTGCAAAAAGCCAAACGCCCCGACCTCCTCGAAAAACTACTCGAGACACCTCAAGCCCAAGAAGCAGTTGTACCGAAATGGCTCGCCGATAAACGAAAAAAATCATAGTTTTTGCAAGTTTCTGAGCGTTTAACTCTAGTACCCAACTTTTTAAACAACTTTGCGTCTAATTATTGGTTCAATACTTTCCAAATGAAAATTTACAACATTCTTCCACTAGCATTTATTTTTCCGCTTAGCATATTTGCACAAGAACCTACTGAAGTAAGCACCGAAGAGGAATACAGCGAACCAATCAGCACCTTCTCCTCTACGCGCGTCATTAATGGCCATTCAGTAGAAACCCTAAGTAAGGGCACCTACGAATTCCGCATTGAGCACCGTTTTGGCGACATCGCTGGCGTCAATGGAGGCATTCAAAACATGTTTGGTTTTGATAACCTATCAGATATGCGCATTGCGCTTGAATATGGTGTCACGGATCAGTTAATGCTTGGTTTTGGCCGTTCTAAAGGTACAGGCGCCCCTTATCGTTCTTTGGTGGACGGCTTTATCAAATATAAAGTCATTAGTCAAGAACCTAAAAAATCACCAATTAGCATCACCGCTATTGCAGGTTCGAGTTTCACCTACATGACGGCTTCTGCGGACGAAGGCTTAGTGACTCATTTTCCGAAGGCGGTTCATAGACTTAATTATTTTGCGCAAGTCAATATCGCACATCATTTTTCAGACCGCGGTGCTTTGCAGCTTTCGCCCACACTTGTGCATCGCAACTACGTTGCCAATACCGACGCCAACGAACTTTTTGCATTGGGTGTTTCAGGCCGCATTCGCCTGACCTCTCGTTTTGCCTTAATTGGCGAGTACTACCATTGTTTCAACGGCAGCCAAACGCGTCAAAGTGGCTTCACCAATAGCGGTGCCATCGCACTCGAATGGTTCACCTTCGGCCACAACTTCACTATAAATATCACCAACTCAGGAGGCATCGGCGAAACACAATTCATCCCTTACACCACAGAACAATGGCAAGACGGCCAATTCAGACTTGGCTTCACCGTTGGCAGGAAATTTGTAATTGAATAAACGCCTTTAATTAAAAACATCATGAAAACAAAAAATTACCTCCTTGCTTTGTTAGCCATAATTGGCCTGACAGCCTTTACACTTGTTGTACTAGAACACTACGAAGTCACCAAAGATTTCTCTATCGAATTCAAAAGTAAAGACCCTTCAGGTTCCTTTAAAATCATGGAAGGTCAAATTGATTTCGACGAAAAAGACCTCGCTAACTCAAATTTCGATTTCAAAATCGATGTGCGTTCAATCTCAACCGGCAACGGCATGATGACCAAAAAAGCACAAACGCCAGAATGGTTTGATTCAGCTAAACACCCATTTGCTAAATTCAAGTCAACCAAAGTTGAGAAAAAAGAAGGCAATCTATACAACATAACGGGGAACCTCACCATTAAAGGCATTACCAAAACAGTTACGGTTCCTGCCAACTACTCCAAATCAGGAAGCAAAATCACCTTCAAAGGAACCTTCAATGTCAACCGCATCGATTTCAAAGTCGGCAAAAAGAGTACGGCTGTTCCCGACATCATGAAAGTCAATTTTGAAATCCCTGCACAGGGCAAATAGTTTGATATGAAAATAACAGTTCTATTTATCGCAGGTTTAATTACCTTTTCTTCTTGTTCTTTTGCACTTTTTTCATGCACCCGTGAAAAGGTGACGCCTGTAGCTGCACAATGCAATGACACGATTTCTTTTTCAAACGACATCATGCCCATCATGCAAGCAAATTGCATCGGTTGCCACGATCAAGGAAATGCTTCGGGCGGTTATGACTTTAGTACTTACACCTCTATTTCGGCCAATTCGAATGCAATTATTGGTTCTGTTAAAGCCAATGGCTATCAATTGATGCCCATCGGCGGGCCAGCCCTACCGGACTCTCTTATTCAAAAAATAACCTGCTGGATCAACCAAGGCAAGCTGGATAACTAACCCTTCTCTTAACTCATATTTCATTGTTATGAAAAAAATAATTTTACCTTTCGCACTGTTCACTGTAAGTTTTGGTATTTACTCGTTTCGAACCCAAGAACCCAATGGTTTTAAAGCAGCACCATTAAATGCAAACGGACCATCAGGAGGCCAGAGCGGCGCCCCAGGCGAACAAAATTGCACCAGTTGCCATAGTGGCTCCACGCAAAATGGCAGCGCTGAAAACCTACTTATACTCAATAATGACTTAGGTATGGGAATGACGCAATATACGCCCGGTGCCACTTACACCGTTAATCTTTCTATGGCGAGTAATCCAGCAAAGAAAGGATTTCAAGTAACTGCACTCAATGGTGCGAATGCCATGGCAGGTAACTTTATTGCTGGCACAAATACACAGTTAAAAACGGCAACCATTAGTGGTGGGCAACGCAAATACGCCACTCACAAAAACACTTCCAATACAGCTGCTACGCAAGTTTGGTCTTGGACATGGGTTGCCCCAGCTACTTCCGAAGGTGCGGTCACGTTTTATGTAGCCACCAACAAAGCCAATAACAACAATAACGACAACGGCGATCTCATTTACTTATCGCAGCATGTTTTCTTGAATGACGACGCAAGTCTTGACGAGTCTGTTAAAGAAAACAATTTTAACGTTGGGTATTCTGCTGAAAAAGACGCGGTCCTTATTTCGTATGCGACCTTATCTATTCTACCTACGTCCTTGAATCTAGTAAATCTTGAAGGCAAATCGGTTTTCTCCAAAAAACTGGGCGCTACAGAGGTAGGCAACAATCAAGAATGGGTATCGCTTCCTTCGCATTTGCCGAATGGTCTTTATGTAGTCCATTTCTTTGTCGGAAACAAAGCTTACTCGGCCCCAATTAGTTTACAACGCTAGTGAAACTTTAGGTTTTCTGCTTTTTGAGCGTAGAATCCTTTTTCTTCAATTACTGAATTTCTGAGGCTGCTAAATGCAGCCTCTTTTTTTGTCTGTTGGTAGACGTGCAGTAAATACCAATTTCCTTCTTCACTAAAATTGGCAAAAGGTATATTCTGCAGCTTTAGAAACCTACCTTCAGCCTGGCCATATTCTTGAAGGTTATATAAGCACATGGCGCCATAGAATAATGCATTTGCATCATCTGGGTAAGCGTTAAGGATTTCATCAAAGTGTAACAATGCAAGTTTGTAGTCCTCTTTAGAAAAATCTACAATTGCCTTATTCAGTAAATTGATATAAGGTAGTTTTAAAGTTTGTTCCCCTAGGCCATTCTCTACATATGTCTGTTGACCCCCATCGTTTTCTTTTCTGTAATATCGATAGTCAAGCACTTTGAAATTCTTGATGAATAATTCTCGACCTATCTTCAACGCCAAACGTTGCCCTTTCTGTTTATTGATTTCAACAGCCTGGGCTGGTATTTGCTGAATCCGTTCCAGGGGCTCTGGTCTTTGGGTAGTTTCACTAGCACTTGTGTTCAATTCCATCAGCACTTGTTGAGGAGAAATGCGCACTGCAACGGCAGCGGTTTTCATCTGATTGATTTCTTCCTTTTGATGTATTTTGATCGACGGAGCTTTTAATGGTGTTTTTTGAATTCGAACCTCCTTTGTTTCAGGGGTAGTAGGGATGAAATACCATCCTGCAACAATCGAGAAGATGAGCGCAAAACCCAGCAAACTCATTCTTTGAATGCGCTTCTTCTGCAGATACTTTCGATCAAAGCCTTCAAAACTTTGCCAAGCATCATTATAGCCCTGGAATCCTTCAAGTGCTTCCATAGCAAAGTCGTCATCGGTCAACTTTTTTTCGACCTGATGTTTGGTTTGCTGATCAGCGGTTTGAAGGTATTTCTTAAAGAGCGTTCTATTTGCTTTCATAATTTTCTTTTTGTTCCATCAGCAATTTCAGTTTGCGTTTGCCATTTTGGACATAACTTTTGACTTCATTAAAGGTGTAGCCTGTTTGCGCCATGATTTGTTCGTAGCTCTTTTGTTCGATATAGAACAGCACAATACAAATTTTCTGATGCTCTTTTAATTGAGGTAGCGCCCATTCGAGCAAGCTAAGTTCTCTTTCGATGTCGATGGTATCTTCTTCTATAATCTGACCTTGCTTTTGTTCGTCTAATTGGTCCATGATACCTGCTTTATTTTTTCTTAAAAAAGTCAAAGCAAGATTTCGGGCCACAGCAAACAACCAACCTTTAAAGAAAGCGATATCGTGCTGAAGTAATAATGCTGGCAGTTTGGCAAAGCATTCCATGGTGAGGTCTTCGGCGTCCATAGTTTGTTTGGTATACTTTAACTGTACACCGTATACAAGGTGCCCATAGCGACGGTAGAGCTCGTCTATGCAAGCCGACCACTGCTTATCCTTGTAGACGCCGATCAATTGTTCGTCGTTCAAAGATTTTAAATAAGCCCTTCTTCCAAGTACCATATTTTGCAAAGATGCCGATAATACAGGCTTTCCACAAAAAAGATTCAAAAAATGAAACCTTTCAAATACTTGATCGTTAGACCACTGTGCTTTCGCGAAAATAATTTTTTAAAATTTCTTTCAAAAAAGCATTGCAGAACCAAAAAGAGTACATATCTTTGCACCCCGCAATTGAGACAACGGTCTAAGTCAAACGGGAGTTCAATTAGAGTACAGATGAGTAGGAGCGGGAGTTCTTACTGATAGCACAAGACAAGTT
>Ga0102879_1000528_pt1 | contig 17079 bp, 33 predicted proteins | sample Colrivmet1548B02_FD_78187 | JGI IMG/M metagenome (GOLD analysis project Ga0102879, IMG submission 78187) | Estuarine microbial communities from the Columbia River estuary - metaG 1548B-02 | ecosystem: Environmental > Aquatic > Marine > Intertidal zone > Estuary | place: USA: Columbia River... | reverse complement strand
TGGCCGCTATCGAAACCAACTGGGCCAAGGCCGAAGCGGACGCCTCCAAGAACAAGGTCGCCTTGGACGCCGCTAACGCCCAAGTGGTCGAATTGACCGCCGAGGTGGAGAGGGTCAAGACCGAGGGCATCCGAAACGCCTTCACCGTGGCCGCTGGAGCCTGTTTCCTTGCCGCCCTTGGTCTTGCCATCCTCGGACAGTACCTACGGGCTGGTGGGGCATTTGTGGTGGGTTCTTCCATCGCAGGGCTACCTTACCTTTTCGCCTCCCCCTATTTTGTCCCAGGGGTAGCCATTACCATAATCAGCACTATCGTAATTTGGTCTTTTGTCTGGTGGTTCAAACGCCCTAAAACCTATGACCCGCCCAAAGACCCCAAAAACTAAAGTTGTTTGGAGGAAGTTAGGAAAAGAGAAAGCATGGGGACAGGCTACTTGCGATCCCTCACGGCCCACCATTGAAATAGACCCACGCCTGTCGCCAAAGCGTGAGTTAGAGGTTCTGTGCCACGAGCAACTGCACCTTTCCCTGCCCGACCTTTCCGAGTCTCAAATCGACCGCCTAGGCAAAGAGATGTCCCGCACCCTCTGGTCGCAGAACTTTCGCAGAGTCCTCCTAGGAAAACACAAGACCCCCGTTAAAATAAGCAGATGACCGCCGAAACTTTTTGCACGACCATCGTACCAGGCGTTGCGTCCTTGGCTTATTTATCTGCGGGTATCGCCAACTTATTCACAAAGAATTACCCGCTGGCAATTATGTGGCTGTGCTATTCGACCGCTAACATCTGCCTCCTACTTTCGGTCGCCCGCAAATGAGTCCCCCCGCCCCGATTGACCCAGAAAGCATCCCCAAGGAAATCAAGGACGGGGCGGTAGCATCCATCCTCGGGTCGCTGGCTATGACCGCCCGACTGCTCCTACACACGGGGCCAGAACCTGTCACCATCTTCTGGGTGATCCGCCGTGTGTCCGTAGCCGCCATCGTAGCCGCCTTTGTGGGCTGGGGCATCCAAGAACATATTGCCTCCGCTTCTCTGCGTATGGCCGTCATCGGTGCCTGCGGGTACGCCGCCCCAGAGGTGGCAGACTATGTTCTCAAATATATCAAAGCCCGTGGCGAGGCCGAGGTGTCCAAGGTGACCAAGCAAAATCCCAATGGCAAAAAGCGTCCAGCCAAGCGAAAGTGAAAAGAGCCTGTTCTTGGCGGTTGTTATTCTGACCGTCATCGCAGGCATTACCGCTTTTGCCGCCGCCTGGATTTGCGACTATGTGCTGTCCGTTTTCGGCAATAGCCAAGCGATGGCGTTGATCATCGTGGACGGGGGCAAGCAGATGAAGTCGGACGATGCCACTCTAGAGAAGCAACTTACCACCGCCACCCTTGCCCTTCAAACAGTCCGTGACCTAGGCTGGGCTTTGGCAGTCGGGTGCGTAGGCGTAGCCATAGCGGTGGCTTTACGGTTCCGCAGGCGTTAAGCCTTCGTGCCCTCGTAGAATAGGGCGGCACCAATCTTCTTTGGCTTAATGATGCCGTTCGTAACCATCGCCTTAATGACCGCTTCAGCCTGGTCTTGTTGAAGGCTAAACTCCCTCGTCAGTTCGTCCAGCAACGCCTTTCGGCTCAAGGTAGGCTTGGTTGAAAAGTGAGCGTACTGCTGGCCTACTTTCAGCAACTCAAAAGCCTCCATAGTGGGAGCGACTTCCCATAGCACCTTATGGTCGGCGTGCTTTAACTTGATAGACAAGGTAGGCTTGCCATCCACAGTCCGCATCCCAGCCAACTTGCCACGCTTCGTAAGGTTAAAGGAGAAGATAGGCTTTTCCTTGGACTCACGGCGGACGCTGATGATCGCTCTAGCCCAGTTCACTAATTCAGAACTTCCTAGGCCGCTATATGCCATGTCCGAGATTGTCTGCTCATCCGTGGTTTCCTTGGGCTTGGGCTTACCTTCATGGTGAATGAATACCATGATGCACCCCGTCTCTTGCAACACGGGCTGGATAAGGTTGCGGAGGAAGTGCGAGCAAACCTCTTGCTTGGACAAATCACCCCCCACATAGGACAGCAAGGGGTCTGCCACCAGGACATCCAGTTTCAGCCGCACGATAATCTTACGGCACAAATCTACGAAGTCTTTACCCGTCTTGCTGGCTTCGGTGAAGAAGCGGAGGTTTTCACGGCATAAATCCCGTTCACTACTGGTAAGGCACATCCCAGATGACACTCCTTGGAAAGCCTCCGCAAGATCGCCCATATCGCACTCTGCTTGGACAACGCCAATGCGGAGGGGTCGAATGACAGGAATCCCGAACAGTTCCCGTCCCACCGCCCATGAAGTCGCCATTTGCATGACAAACGATGATTTTCCAATACCAGACTGGCCTGTAACAAGAAGGCTTCCACCTCGACAAAGGTACCGACCATGACCAATGACATGGTTCGGGTCGTTCTTGGTATCGTAGGTTTCGAGCGTGTCGGTTCGGATTTCGTCTGGAAAGTCTTGCCCTTCCCGCCAAGCGGTGAAGGAGTCCCAGTCCTCGGCCCCGACATTGAAGGCGAGGATGCGTTGTTCTTTGTCGCCACGCTTGACCCCACCGAGGCGGCTCCAGCGAGACGGGTTTTTGTTTTGCGGGTCGGGTTCATGGTCGGAAAGGTATTCATAGACTGCGGTGCGGCGTTCTTCCCATTGGGCTTTGTCGGCGGCGTCCACCTTGACCCAGGCGTGAATGGATTTGCCGCCCGAGTCCACCAAAAGGCTGATGGGAAGGTTGGACTGCTGGAAGATCGCAAACTGCTCCTCCTTGGACTTCTTGTCGAACTCGACCAGAACATGGCGGTAACAGGCCACGGCGTTGTCCGTACCCGTGTAGTCGTCCTTGGTAAAGGGGTTGATGCGAATCCATGCCCCCTGCTCGGACTCGGCAAAGTGCTTGCCCTGCTTGGCATCTGGGCCGAAAAACTTGGACAGCCACTCGGCTCGGGTAATGAAGATGCCCTTGGAGGCTGGGAACCATTTGCCGTCCTCCGTCTGCCCAGCCTCGTTGGTGATGCAGACCACATCCTCGTCCTTAAAGCAGTTAAGCAAGACATCCGCCGTGTTGTAAGGCGTCTGGGCATCTACCATGCCTGCAATCACCGTAGGGTCGAACACGAAGCGACCATTGGCACCCACCTTGCGTTCCTTGCCTGCGTTCAGCCAGCCCTTGGGCTTCTCATGAGGCTTGACGAAGGCATCGTTCAACTTGTGGCGGAGTTCCTTCTCGCCCCAGGGCGGGGAACAATGGGAGGTGTTCCACTCGTTAAGCAGGAACCAGGCGTCATCGTAGCCAAGGTCAAAGCCATTGGCTAGTATGCTGGCCGCACGATAAGTGGCTGGGTGCCCGCCTTGGCCTGCCGTGGCGGGAGGAAGTTTGCCAAGGTACGCCCTGGCTCCCGTGATGCGATCTTGAAGGGTCATTTGACTTGAGTGTAGGACACCTTGAAGCCGTTGGGTGCAAGGCTGACGATGTTATACTCAACCCACTCTGTCGCCGTATCCCAATCCCATTTGTGCATCTTCATGCACACCGTAATGAGAAGGTAATAGTTGTAGGTGATGCAACCGTCCTTGCTTGTGCGGACGATGGCTTTCTTGAAGTCCTTGTGAGGCTCCAGTTTAATATGTTGTTTCATGGTGGGTGGAGTTCTGACTTTGCCACTCCCCACCCCCGTGTCAACCGTAGAAGTTCAACTTCATCAACCGACCTTTAGCCAACTGTCGCAGGCGAACCATCTTCACCAATTTTTTCTTCACGGCTTCCTTGATGATGATCTCCGTGTTCGTCCGACCCATCTTCCAAAGTTTGGCGTACTGGGCAACGCTCATGTAGCCCTCGGGTACGACATCGACCGCCCCCTTGCGTTGACGATAGACTTCCTCAAGTAACCTCTGTGCCTTTACAGCGGGATTTTCCATTGGTCGGTGCCATCGTGGATGTGAAGGGTAGGGTACAGCGAGTTGTCCGTGTATTCCCCATAGACGAAGCCCTGTGACCACCCCAGCGTGCTACGGCGGGTGTTGGCGTACTCAAGCGACCCCTTGCGGGTCAGCGTGCCCACGGAGATGCCCTGGGCGGCGTTGTAGGTGCGACCCATCTGGATGCTGGCCTTATGGGTATGGGCAAAGATGACATTCCCGTACATCTCCGCCATGTCACGGGCCGAGTTCTCATTGTAAATTGTTCCGTGGGTAAACTTGTAATTGGCCAACTGATAGACTTGCCACACCCCAGAATACGGGATGAGTTGGGCGTGCAATTTTAAGCAGGCCACCTCAATGGCTTCGATGCTTGTCTGTGCCGCCATCGCCCGCAGTTGATTGTTGCTGTGGCGATCACGCCAAAGACGGGCTTCGTGATTACCAGCCAGAACAACGGTGCAACGCAAGCGGTTCAAGAAATCAATGCCCCCCATTAGGTCGGGCTTGATAGGGTCGCCTTCGCCACCAGCACTTCCCATGAACGGGGACATATCGGTGAAGTCACCCAGGTGTATCATCTCATGGGGCTTAAAGGACTCACGGAACTTGACGACAGCCTCGACCGCCAGCGGGTCAGCGTAGATGCCGTGGGAACACCCAACGGCCATGAACCTTCGATAACCTTTGGTAATGTTAGCCACGGAGTTTAGACACAACTTTGAATTGGTAGTTTGGGATGCTTGTGCCCTTGCGTGGTGCCACCTCGTCAACAGCCAAAAGGATGTCAATGGCCTCCTTTGGCGAGAAGGTGGCGTGGGTATTCCTACCGACCGCTTGGCCGAGAATACGCCGCAACAGGCTCAACCCGTTGGTGTACCGCTTGCCCCTAACTCTTTCGGGCTTTTGGTACCACGGTAGGGGGGAGGTTGGTGGGATAGAATCGGGTGAACTTTTTTGCATGGAGTTGCCAGTAATGGATGGGTTTGTTTTTGATGTGTGGGTAAACTTCAGAAAGCCATTTCCAGAGACGATGATCCCAGCAGAACCAGTTGCCGCCTTCCATGTGGTCGGCCACGAACTCTGGGTTCTCGACCTTGCCGTTCTCATAGACGGCAAACAGGGCGTGCTTGGGTACCTTATCTCGGTAGGCTTGTAGTGCAAGTGGCGGTTGGTTCATTTCTTTTCGTAATAACCAATTTGTCCAAAGAACTCGTCACGCATACGGCGGGATTCTATAATGTCGGTGGACATCCTGCGGTGCTTGCGGACGCCTTTCTCTTTCCACATAAGGTACCAATATAATGAGGTTTTCATTAAATTACGATTCGGGTTGTTATGAATCTTATTGTAGTAGCCAGCGTCCTCAATGGGTGGTTCGCCAAAGCCGACATTCATAAGGGACACCAATCGGTTGACGGGCAGGCCGAGCGACCTGGCACGATCATCAAGGCTTTGGCAATACTCGGCGGTGGCCAGGTTGCCGTGAATAGGGTATTGAGTGGACATGGTTAAGGTTGTTTAGGGGAATCGACACCTTTGTTCTGATATGTCGATTTAAGTTTGTCGAGTTCTTTACGAAGTTCAAGGTTCTCGTCAGTCAGACGCTCAATTCGGTAACGGTTTTGAACGGAATTATAGCGGTACCTGGCAATAATTTCAGCCAATTCTTCGGGGGTTAGGTCGGTCATTTTAATTTTAGTCCAAGATTAAAGTCATGGTTAATGCAATAAACAGTACGATACCTAAACCCGTAAGTCTTGGTAATCTCACGGACTGTCATGCCTTTCTCTGCGGCCTCAAGAACAGCGTGCTTAATGTCGCCATAAGGTCGCTTAAGGACTACATACTCAAACTTGAGTCCAAGCCTGTACGCACAGTTATGGACGGCTGGTCGGGAGAGTCCATGTTTCTCTGCGATCTGCTTCTTGGTAAGACCTTGCTTGTAGCCCTGGATGACCACCTCTCGAGTCTTGCCGTACCCAAGCGTATTTGAACCTGTATTCCTCACGACTGCTTGCCCTCCTTGGCGGCGTTCCATTTTGCCATCGCATCTTCATTATCATCCCAATCTCCATTGTCATCGCAACCATTGGCTTGAATGGCTCGTTCCATGTTATCCCCGGCCTTGGTCAGCCGCTCGACCTCGGCCTTGAGGCGGGCGTTCTCCTCACGCTCGGCTCGCAACAGTCGGGAAGTAGGGTTGGTCATCAGAGACTCCACCTCGGCCTTAAATCGGTCAGCCATAGACTTTAAATCAGTCACCTCGGCCTTGAGGTGGGTATTCTCCACCGCCAGCGTCCAGACAACACCATCGGATTTCTCAAGGTCGGCTTGGGAGTTCACCCACAGTTGATAATGGCGATCTGATTCCTCCCGCACCAACTTGTTTTCGGATTGGAGCCGTTCGTATTCCTCTGACGGCACAGCCGTTACAAATGATGACGCACGAAGCCTCTCCAACTCGGCTTGTGCCTCGTCCAGTCTAAATCGTAATACTCCGATTCGGCTCATAGCCATCCATTTCTTGGTCGTGGTTACTCATGGTGTTATTTAAGTTTATATGCCACATTGGGGCGGTTTGTAAAGGTGTTTTTTCCAGCCATACGCCAGTCGGCACCAATGGCCTGGCTTGCCTGCGTCACCGTCAACTTCAAGGCGTTGCCAATACCGAACTGACGCAACTTGCGGACTTGCTTTACCGTGGCCAAGCCCAGACGCTCCCGAGCCTGCAAGCGACCGATCATCCATGAAGCCTGCGAGGTGGTCACGCCCTTGGCGTAAACTTTGTGGCGGTTGAGTTCAGCCTCTTGGCCAGAAGTCATTAAAGCCTCGTCCTTACCCGTAGGAGGCAGGATGAACCCGAAACAGGCACAAGCCACGGACAGGTCGATGAAACCCATCTCACGGGCGTCCTTGGCCTGCTGGCGGCGTTCCTCCTTGGCGATGCGTTCAATCATACGCTGTTCAGCCGACTTGTCCTGCATTTCGGCCTCGGCCATCGGGTCGTGCCCACCCTCAACCAAGCGACCCTTGGCTCCTGGGAACACCGTAAAGGCGTCCGAAGGCTGGAAGGAGTTTTCCCCCGAAATCCACATGGGGTCAAGGATAAGGCAGTCCGTCTTGCCTTCCGCCGTCCGCAGGCCACGCCCAATCATCTGCACCCACAAGGCCCGAGACTGCGTAGGACGCAACAGCACCACGCAATCGGTTTCGGGGGCATCGAAGCCTTCCGTGAATAGGTTGACATTACAAAGCACTTTCGTCTCGCCCGTCTTGTAGGAGTTGATGGCATACGACCGCATATAGTCGTGGGTCGTGCCGTCCACATGGGACGCAGGGCATCCACGCTTGTTCAGCAAAGATACCAGACGCTCGGAGGTTTCCACATCGGGAAGGAAGGCGATGGCCTTCTTGCGATCCCAACGCTTCATCTCGTCCACGATGCTGTCAGCAATCGCTTCCAGAGGATGGTCGTAGCCTTTAAGCAGGATGTTGGACAGTTCCACGGGCATCTTGTAGGCCAACGGACGGACGAGGTGCCCTTGCTCAATAAGCGTACGGATGGCGATTTCGTAAGCCTGGACGAACCCGACTTCCTCAATCTTCTGTCTGTCCATGCGGTCTGGCGTAGCCGTCACCGCCAACTTTGGCCCCGTGAACACGCTGGAAAAGTTAGCCCAAGACGATGCCACCGCATGGTGGGCTTCATCGAACACCACCAAGGCGTCACGCTTGTCGGCGTCCGAGATGTCAGCAAAGTCACGCTGGAACACCGACAGCACTTTACCACGCACGCCGAACTTACCCATCGTGCCTTCCGCCTGCTCCAGCAGTTCGTTGCGGTGGGCCACAAAAAAACAAGCCTTGGTCGGGTTGTCCAACTGCCAGCGTCTCATAATCTCGGAAGCGATGACAGTCTTGCCAGCACCAGTTGGTGCGATCACCAGCGGGTTGATGCCTTTCGCCAAGTGCGAACAGGCGGAGGTGACAGCGGCTTCTTGGTAGTCTCGGAGTTTCATATGTGGTGGTATTAAAGAACCTACACCCACAACCATCCCACGCAAGCACAAAAAAGGGGGGCACTTGCCCCCCCGTAACAACGATATAGAAAAGCCTTTAAAACGCTCCTGGGCCGTTCGGGAGGCGGCGGAAGAAGGAAGCCTCATACAACTTCTTCTTCTGGCCGTCCTTTTCGTACTCACGCTCGGTCACGACCACGGTAAGGTGGCGACCCTTGGAACGGGTAGAAATACGCTCAAGGAACGCTTCGTCCACGCTGATCTCCCCAGCCTCCACATATTCCTTAATCTCGTCATCGGTGGCCGTAGCCGCCATGAAAGACTCAAGGCCAATGTGGTTGCCGTTGCGGTCGGGCTTGGCGTAGATGACGCCGCTGGTCGCTTCGCCACCTTCCGTCACGAAGGTGAACTTGGCGTAGTAGTCGGCGTTTTTAGTGTATTTGGCCTCAAAGCCACGGACGGTGACTTCGTAGGTGCCAGCCTTGGAAATCCAGTTCGTGGACTCTGCGGCTTTTGGGTTGAATGACTTGATGCTCATGGTGTTTTGTTTGGGGGAAAATTAGGACTCCTCGTTAAAGAACGCCCACTTTGGCAGGCTGATCGTTTTGGGTTCCTTGGAGTACCCTGGCCAGTTGTTATAGAGGGAACACTCTCGGTAGGTCAAGCACGCACTCGTCATCATTCGCTTGCCAGACTCAAGTGCCGCTTCATCAAGGCTATACACAGCCCATTCAAAAGGATTCTTCTTCTCTACGGCCACAAAGTAAAACTCCTTGGCACCCGTCATCTTCATGTAGAAGGCGGCTTGTAGGTGGTATTTGTATTTGGCCACATCCTTGGAGAAGGCATCAGCCGATGCGTCCATAGTGGTCTTGATGTCCACCAGGATAGAGGTGGAGCCGTTAGTCAACACTAGGTCGGGTCGTCCCTTGATGTTTACGCCCTCATGCTTGCCCGTCACGACTTCTTCTTTCATGCGTGCTAGTTCACGGCCATTGGCGATACTCTCGATGCCTGCTTGGGCAGACTCCGCAATCGCCATCACCTCGTCCATCTCGTCCTTTTTAAGACACTCCTCGCCAGCCTTTAGCGTAGCGGTAAAGGCTTCAAAGATGGCCTTACCCTCCTTGGTGCGGCGATCACACTCTGGCATAAGCCGTACGGTGCGGTCGAACACTTCTGGTTCCAACGAAGCCAGATGGACGAGACGGCCTAACTTCAAGGCTGGCGTCTCCTCACGGACTTCATCGAGCCACGCCTGGTAATGGGCTGGGCTAACGAGGATTTGCTTGGCACCCGAATAGTTGAGTGCCTTCATTTCATTATAGTCAGTATGACTCATGGTAGGGAAATTATTTGTTGTTCCAGTCGGTGATGACCTTGATGACCACAAAGGACAACAAGGTGGCGAAGGCCAGCGTGCCGATGGCAAGCAAACAGAGTTGCTTGAAACTTTCTGGGTCGATGGTGATGGTCATAGGTTGGATTCGTATTCGGCTTTTACGGCGGAGGCAAAAGCCTGCGAACGCTTGGGATGGCTCAAGGTGTTGGCCAACTCATTAGGAATGTCTGCCCATGATTGCTCGTCCGTCAAGTGCCCAACTTTGCGTAGCACTCGGACGGCGGCATCCCGCTGGAACTCTGGGATAATAGAGTCGAGCGTTGCGACCACCTCAATGGCCGTAGCCTTGGTATTGTGGTCAAGTTCTTCAACTGTGATGAAGGCACACTCTGGGGCTACCAAGCGTACGCCCTCGGAGATCGCCCGAGCCGTCAGCATTTGCTTGGGCCATTTACGCCAGTTGTCCTTGAGCGTCTTTCCGTCCTTACCAAACACGATGCCCTTCTTCTCGAAATCCTCAAAGGCGGCTACGATCTCAACGCTCGACCCCTTGTTGCTAAAGGTGGCGACCACCAACTTGTCGTTGCGGGTCGTCCAGTTCACCGTACCGCCAGCCATCTGAAACTTGGCAAGCAGGGCGTCCGACTTAATGGCCAACTTGCCTTCAATGAAGTGATAGGTTCGTGCGAGTTCCAGCGGGGACTTGCGTTCGGCCAGGCACTGCATCGCAAGCACTTCGCCGATCTCGGGCTTGTCCACGCCAAAGATGCCCGACTTAAAGATGGCGGCACCGAGTGTCTTAATGGCCTGCATCGGGTCGGTGATGCGGTCATACATAGCGATGTTGCCAAGTTCAGCAGTCTGAATGGTTGCAGGGAGGTTTGCCGCTTCTTCGTTAGGTTGGCTCATGTTAGGCGATGGCTTCCTGGCCAGCGGAGTTCTTTTCAATTTTGTTCTTCATAGCCTCGGCATCAATCACTTCCTTGTCGGTAAAGCGTACCAACTTGGAAGGCTCCCCCACATGGAGAAACCAATAGAGTCCGCCTTTTTTCAAGGTCGGCGTGAGTTTGCGGGCAACGGTGCCGTCTGGTAGGACGACATAGTTTGTATTAGCGATTTCGGTGATTGTCATGGTGGAAGTTTTACAGGTTGAACTGGCGTGCGTGGGCAAGCAAGCAAAAAGCGTCAGCAGTTTTCAGCGTGATCGTATTCAAAGGGAAACGGCGTTGGGCCTCGGCCTTCAACTTGTTCTTCCACTCCGAAGTGGAGGACGCACCCTTGGTGCCGACCCCCATAGTCTTTTGCCATTCCTGGGGACGCACCAGCACGACCGCAAAGCCCTTACCCGTGAAGTAGCCCTCCAGCCAGCCGCAGGACTTGCCCAACTTGAACGCCGCCGATGAGGGGATGACCCGACCAACAAAGGGCGGTACATTCTCCAGCACCACGACTGTGTTTAACGGGAAATGCAAGTCCACCAGTTCGGTAATGCCCCCAGAGGTGCAGGCATCGTCGCCCATTTTAAATACCCAGCCACCAGAGGCACCAGGGTCAATCGCAAGGTAGTTCTTCATTTTTTTGATTATGTTCTTTGGTGTAATTTCTTAATGTTTTTTTATCCAAAATGTATAGAAACTTGAACTGAACTCCCTTCGGCCTTATAATTCCTGGGTACAATTCCTTCATTTTATCCCAAGCCCGTGTTTTGTGCCTGTGCCACATCGTTACAGGATGAACACGCTCGCCGTTGGCCAATATATATAGATCGGCTTTAATCGGCTCAAGTATGATGGCGTTGGTCGCCTTGTAAATGGTTCCTTTATTTCCAGCCGTACTGTCTGCGTAAGTGATGATAAACTTGATTTTTTTGTAGCATTGTCGGATATACGAAAGCAACAACGCTATCACTTGGCTTTCCGACATCTTTGGCAACGCATCCGATAGCCACATTCGGTCAAACTCACAATAATTGTCCTTTGTAATGTGTTTCGAAATGGTGTGTTTGATTGATGGTCTAATGCCGTAACCAAGTTGGATATAACCACCATCGTCTTTTCCTTCATTGACTCTTAAACTTAAAAAACGGTTATTCGTGGCCTTGTGCGAATAGTGGTGCTTGATAATGTATTCATCAGCCTCATGTGCAGGACATTCCGTAAGGGATAACACACCATTGGTAATTCCTACGGCCTTACGCTCAAGTAAGCCATTTTCATAAATCAAGGTTTTCATTTCCGCTTAACAAATTGCTTTGTTTCATGCCAATGTCCGCAAACCTGGTTGGCTTTATCAAAAGTCTTATCATGGAACATGGAGTCCTCGATCATCGACTCCATAAATAAATACATCTTGTCGCCAGATTTCTTAATGATGGAAAGTTTTTGTTTAAGAAGTTTAACCTTCTCATTAAGTTTCTCGATTTCGTCTGATTGGGTTTGGAGCATAAGTTCAAGTTCCTCGTTTTGTTGGTAGAGGAGTGTTGTATATCCATCCATATCGCCGTCAATCATTTTGTAAGTTCCTTAAAGATGTTCCCGACCCGCTGGGCGGCATCACGCTTGTGGGCGGGTGCCTTCTCCATGTCGAACCCAGAGTCCTTGAAGTTGCTGAAGCCCCAGCCGTAGGCCATGTAGATTTGCTCCACGCTCGGCTCCTTGATGCCGTTCTTTTGCAACTGCTCCTTGCACCAGTTCAAATAAGAAATAGCCATCGCACGCTGGTTCTCTGGGTGCTTCCATTCCGAACGCTTGATGGTCGCCAAGCCGTTTGCCGTACGCCATTGATTGGCCGTAATCCAAGCAACCAAGTGCATCTGCCACGCCCCGACCGCCTTTCCGCCGTCACCAATAGCCTTGTAGTCCATCCCGCTTTCCACGGAGGCTACACAGTTAGACAGCACGACCATCTCCGCTTTCTCTCGATCAGCAGGGTTCATAGCGGCCAGCGTCATGGCCAATGATGCGATGTGGTTCATAGGCTACGCATCGTGCCCTTGTAATGCTCACACGCAAGGGGAAAATATACCCCAGGGGGGAAATGTCTTTCTCGAAAAAAAAAGGGTCGCAATATATTTGGGACGCCATTCTCGGCGGGTTAACCAACCTAGAAAATGATTCTAAAAACATCATTATAACCAAGCGGGCATTGATTAAACACGACATTCCCGTTCGGTAACTTTTGACACAAAAACGCCAAGTTTGACGCTTTATGTTACCGTTCGGTAATGTCCTGCGTAGATTAACCCGATTAACCTACGCAAAAATACGGAGATTCGCCGCCAAAAACTTTTTTGAAATAATAGATTTTGAAAATCCCGCCCACCCCCTCCCCCCCCCTCAATGAATCGGCCCTGCCGACCCCTCGGATTTGAATCATGACCTGGCAATACATGATTAAAATGGTCATGATTCGGATTTTAATCATGAGTATTTTTGTCATATTATAAACCCATCGAAATGGTGAACGATTGTTCATGGTGGTCGTCTGTTCATGGTGAACGATGGTTCATGTGGTCGCTTGTTCATGTTCTCCTGGCGTCTGGCTTGGTCGCCTGGTCGTCTGGTGGTCGATCGCTGGAATGGCGTCTAAAGTCGATTTTGAGGCCATTTGATTGTTCGATGCGACCAAGGACATGGGCGAAACCATCAAAAGGGTTCTGGGAGGCACGCAGGCCATCAAATTGGGCAAGGCCATAGGCAACGCCATAGGCCATTCGTGGCGTCTGCGTGGCCTCACAAGGCAAGACAGCAGGCGATGCGATGCGTGGCATGGCCTGGACGCCAGAAGGACGCAGGAAGGCACGCAGGCGATCGCTTGGCGTTGTCGCCTGGTTGTCGGTGCTGTGCGTGCTGTGGGTTGGCATATGGGTAAAGCAGAAAGGCCACCATTCGCATGGTGGCCTGTTGGCATGGACTAATGACTGTCGTTAGATCGTTATCCCAGGATTCGCTTGGCCTGCTTCACTACGGATTCACCAGCACAACGAATCTCGGTGGGTTGATATAATCCAACGCAGTACGACCAGGTTTTCTTTTCTGCGTTCCATTCGATGCGAGAAGGTTTGCACGCCACAATCAACGCACAGGCGAGATCGTGCTTGTTCCGCCATTTAATTTCTCGCCAGGACTTATCGAACGCCAAGGTTTGGCGTCTGATGGTGTTGCGATCTTGGAGATAAAACTCTCGTTCGCCATAATCTCGGAAATCCAGACGCACAGCAGATCGCCCACGCACCAGGTGAAGGAATCCGTCAACGATCTCGGTCGCCTGTTCGGTCGTCATGGCAATTTCGTTTCGTTCGCTCATGGTGTTATCGATTTTGCTTGTGGGCATCCAGGCCAAGGAGAAGCAGACCTAGGACGAATCTCCGCTTGGTGATGCGTTGGCCCGATTCCTTAACCTGGAGCAATTCGGAATCAATCATGTCGTTTGCGATCTTCAACGAATCGACCCAATCCTGTGGATCGTAATTGGTCGCCGCAAGCGATGTAATGCCAAAGAGGAAACTGTGCTTTCCCCTTTTCTCGTTTTTGGTTTTTCGTTGTGACATCAACATTTCAGCGATGTCCTTGGTGGTTTTGATTTCGTGCATGGTGGTGGAAATTACTTGGTTCGAATCTGGACTACAAATGTCTCGCCTGCGTCCTGCTTCAACGAATGGACATTAATCTCCTGGCCTGGTTGGATGGTGAACCATTCCTTAAACCATGCTTTGCACGCATCAGCACCAAGGCCAACGCCATCGATGGCGACCAGGAAGCGATCATCGTCTGACCACCAGGCGAATGTTTGTTCGCCAATGGTGGCCGTCTGGATAATCACAGCACGCTGGACATCGCCCAACGCCACCTTGGTGGTGGGTTTGTTTTTGCTGTCATGATTCATCAAATCATTTTCCGCATGGGCGACAGATTCTTGCAGATCGTGCAAATCTCTTTTGGTGGATGGCGGAAAAGAGTTTTCCGCTTTCGTTAATTTCGCTTTGGTGGCCTTGAGTCGGGCGACCAATTCGGAACGACTAATTTCTTTTTTCATGGTGGTGGGTTTTTTCATGGTGGAAAAATTACTTGGTGGCGTTGTTCTCGTTGTCGTTGGTGACGATTCCTTGAGCAATCTCGACCAGGCGAGACATCATGGCGTCAGAATGTGCTTCCTCATAGGACGAGCAGATTTGATCCTTCAACGATTCGAGCGAATCTTCCATATCGATGGCCTGGGCGAAATCATGCAACGCATCATAGGACGAATCGTTGAGATTCAACGCATCGCAAACTGCGTCCTTGGCAGTAGTATCGCCTGCGTATTCGCCAGATAGTGGCGAACATGGCAGACCATCATACAACGCAGGATCGCCTTCCTCATGCATCGCCAGGAATCGCTTTGCATTGGGCACGATCTCCTTGTCCTTGGTGCGACCACCAAAGGATTCTTGGGCGATCCATTCTGCGGAATCTGCACCAGCACGATGGCCTGCGTCCTTGGCGTTCTCCAGGCACGAATGCCATCGATCTGCAAAAAGATTACGCACAGCAAAATCGCAACCATGTAAGCAGGCGACCAGGATGGCCTTGGCGTCCTGTGCCATCGCATTCATCATGGCCTCGTCATGGCCTGCGTCATTGGTGATGTCCACCAAGGTGATGTCCTTCTCGCCATTCTCCTCAAAGGCGAATCGCACCGAATGGAGCGAATCCGTTTTGCCAGGCCATGCTTTGCCAGACCAAGGCCATTGGAAGAACGCCATTTGGTCGATGGTGACAGTCATGCTTTCGGTGCAGACGATGATGCCTGGGTTGATGTTGATGGTTCGATGTGTTGCCATGTTTGTGGTGGTGGGTTGGTGGTGGGAAATTAAAACTTGGGGTTGTCGATGATCTCGATGATGCCAGGCCCAGACGCCAATGCGTAAATCGCAAAGGCCAAAGCGATGGCGATGGTGATGATGGTGATGGTTCGCATGGTGGTGAAATTAGACGATGTAACCATTTGCGTTGATCGCCTGGTTTGCGTCTGCGATGACATCAGAAAACTCGCCAGATTCGAACGCAGGCGACAGGCCAAGGGAATCGGTGGTCGTCCAATGACGCAATACGGATTCGCCTTGGATGGAATGAGGAAGGGGATTCCCATCGTTCTCCAGCAAACCGATTTCGTTGATGGCACGCAAGGCGATGGTCGCCTGGCGTTGATGTTCCAGGAAGGCCAACACATGGCCTCGCAGGATTTGCTTCTGTTCGTTGATCGTCATGGTGATGATTTGATTTTGTGGTGGTGGGAAATTGTTAAATCCAATAATTCCGATTGGGATTATATTTCAAAGCAGGAAGGCCATTCTTCTTTCGCTTGGCGTTGATCTCCTTGTGTGCCTTCTTGTTGGCACGCACAGCAATCTCGTTGAGCGAATTGGACAATGCGGATTTTTTCTTGGTCATGGTGGTGATGTGATTTGGTGGTTGTGGAAAATTACTTCTTGGCGTTGGCCTTCTCGCATTCGATGGCGACCATTTGGATGGTTCGCAGGAAATCGATGGCAAGGGTTTGGATGGTGCGATCATGCACCGAATTGTAGGCACGCACATTCGAACCAGAACCCTCAAGGTGAAGGCGGAAAGCATAGGTGGCGTTCCGCAGGTGGACATTCACAAGATTGTCTTGGCGTTCGATGTCGGAATCGGTCGCCTGTTCATGGGCGATCTTGATGGCGATGGTTTCGATCTCCTCCTGGATTCGCTCGATGGCCTGGGCCAAGGCGATGCGATGAACCAAGATTGGTTCGTGCTTTGCGTAGAGATTAAGGACGATCATGGTGGTGATGGTGCTTGGTGGGTTGTGGTGGTGGTGGAAAATTAGAGCGATGGGTTGCGTTCGGGAATCTCCAGGAAGGCCAAGAGTTTGGTGATGTTGCCCGAACGGAGGAAAGCACCCCAGATCGAACAGGTTTTGAATTTCTCCTCCGTCATTTCTGCGTTGGCGATGAAGAACGCATGAACAGGATTCGATGCGTCCAGGTTTTCGATCATGTACGAGAACCCAGAATGTTCTCCTGCCAGGACAGCACAGGTCTCGGTCACCTGGTGCTTCTTGAGGGTTTTGGCGAGGGTGTTGATTTGGTAGTTGGTCATGGTGGTGGTGGTGGTGATTGGGTTGCGTTGGAAATTAGAGGGAACGAGAAACCTGGGAGCGAATTGCCTCAACATCGACAAAACCATGCTGTGCGTTGTGGATGTTGTTTGCGACCAGCAGGAGATCGTTGATGAGAATGTCCCAGGCGATGGCCTTGGCGTCCTTGTTGGTTCGCTTGTAAGGCGATTCCTTGGTGATGGGGTTCCGCATGGCGTCAACCTTGGCCTGGATGATGTCGTGCATGGCCTGGAGTTTGGCGATGCGTTCGCCTTTGATCTGCTTCATGAATTGCGATGGGGTAAGATTCTTGGTGGTCATGGTGGTGATTGGGTTGCGTTGGTGAATGTGGATGGGTTGTGGGAAGTTTACAAGGATTACTTGGTGGTGGTGATGATATATTGTGCCATGGTCACAGCAGACTCTTCGTGGTCTTTGCCAATGTCGCCCTGGCCCAAGGCCATGCCACGATCCTGGATGATGAAAAGATCGTTGGTGATTTCGCTGTGCAAGGACGACAGCAATTCCTGGCCACGCTCTTCCGTAAGGCGGGAAGAGTTAATGGCGATCTTCACCTTCTTGACCTGGGCACGATGTTTCTTGAGCGATGCGATCGCCTTGGACATGGCCTTGATGTC
>Ga0102879_1000525_pt1 | contig 17173 bp, 13 predicted proteins | sample Colrivmet1548B02_FD_78187 | JGI IMG/M metagenome (GOLD analysis project Ga0102879, IMG submission 78187) | Estuarine microbial communities from the Columbia River estuary - metaG 1548B-02 | ecosystem: Environmental > Aquatic > Marine > Intertidal zone > Estuary | place: USA: Columbia River... | reverse complement strand
TTCTTTATTATGTCCACCTCTATGATCTAATTTTTGCTCTTCATTTGGGAAGAGCAAAATTTTATAATCATTATCTTTTATAAAATTTTTAATTAATAATCTTTTAGCATTTATTTTTTGTGTAAAACCTATAAATTCATAAATATCAGCTAAATCTATTGTAAATTCATTTTTATTTTCTTTATAATTTTTATATATTTCATAATTTAACTCAAATATTTTGATATCATCTTCAGTAAAATTATCTTTTATTAATTTTATTAATTTATTATCATTTAATATATTATTTTTTATTAGTTTATTCATTAATAAAATATTAACTATTTCTTTATGTATTATATACCCAAAGAACGAAATGGTTTTACTAAAAATATAATTTTATTTATATTAACTACTATAATATAAATATTATAGTAGTTAATATAAATATTATCGTTTAGGAAAAATATCCTAGTATGTTCAATTAAATTATTATAATTTGATATTTTTATATTTATGTAATGAGTTTAACATACATTTTCTTAATTATTTGAATGAACTAATATATTGCCATTTTAAGTGATTATAGATTTTTTTCCAGATTTGATTGTTTTCCATTATTTTATATGAGTCCTTATGTAATGGAGTTTTAACAAAATGATTTCATTCAATTTTACATCACCTAATTTAGGATCATATATCTCCTCTTTTGGGAGGAATGAACTAATATCATCACATATATTATGTTTATTTATAAATATAATATAATCTTTATTTATTACAAAATATTTTTGTAATAGACATTTTGCATTATCTTTGCGTGTAAATCCAATCCATTTGAAAGCAAATTCAATATTAATATATATTAATAATATATTAATCATTTTGATTTACTATCGATTTTCTCCATAGTTATATTAATAACTATTTTTTTAAATAAATTGATATATTTAACAGATATACACACGTTCACAAATTTATTTGAATGAACTAATGTATTGCCATTTTAGGTGATTACATATTTTTTCCAGATTCGGTAAATTAGAAAAATTTAGATTTTTCTAATTTAGCTTAACTAAAAAACAAAGTTTTTAGTTTCTGTCGTTTTCCATTATTTTATCTGAGTCCTTATTTAGTAAAGCCAGATAAGAATCTTAAAAAGCTTTGCTATTTGCCAATAGATATTAATCAAAAAATATTTAATTTTTTGATTAATTCTAGTAATTTGCATAGCTTATACAAAACATAGTAAACAAAATTCAATAAAGATTTTAAATGTATAGTCTAATATTTATAAACTCTTTGGTTTAATCGATATATTGAAATAAAAAATTATCTCTAGGACGTTGATATATTATATCTGTTGATACACAGGCTGGTGTTCTTCCAATACTTTTTGCAGCAGCTGTAAGTGAATCAAATGTTTCAATAATTTCTTTAGTAGTAATATCGATTTTTATAATTTTTTTCTTTAATTTATTAGCTAATTTTAATCCAGTAGTATTAGGTTTATCTTTTAATGTTACAAAAAAATATCCATGTTTTGACATTGTTCCAGTAAATACGAGGCTAGGTAAAAATGCATATTTAAAATAATGATCAATACGTACTTTTTCATAAGAATTTAATTTATACATAGAATCAGATTCTTGTTTATATGATTCAAATGCTTCATAAATATCTTTTGATGCAATTCGTCCTGTATATGAAGCCTCGCATTTAGTCGAAATAAATTGTTCAATATCTTCTTGAATATCTTTTGGTTTTCTAGGCATCATTGAGTTTTTAATTCGTAATCCTCTATAAGATGCAAGTCTAGCTTTGGATTTATCATCAAATATTTTACATTTTTTAAAATTATCACATAAAAATTTATAAAATGCATCTTTGGTAGTTTTTTTTGAACATCGCGACCAATTTCTATGACAACCAAATAATTCAGCAGAAAATGCTGTATATTTTTCATCTTTTTCACAACATTCTTCAATAAATTTATTAAAATCTAATGGATTTACTATATTATCAAGATTAATTTCTATTGGTTTTTCAGGGTTTTGTATTATTTCAACAATTTGATTATTTTTTTCAATATTATGAGTTTTTCCATCACTAATTTCAGGAAGATCTTGTACTAAATCTTTTAATTTATGAAAAAAAGATTTAGTACAAATAGAATTACATCGATTAATTAATCCATCAAGAAATATATGTGCACTATCTAATGCTGTTTTCGCGATTTCAAAAGAAACGGTAAACCATTCTCTATTATTTATATCTCGGTATTGATCTAAAATATAATGCACTACTTTTTCTAATAATTTACAATTACAACAGCGTTTTGTGTAAACAATAGAATTTTGTGTATTAGAACATCCATGAGCATTTTCTCGTCGGGCTATATTAGATGATTCGCCAATTTTATATTTGAATTCAGTCTCTTTATAAATATATACTATTTGACCACTTTTTTCTTTTTGAACTCTTCTATTAGTAATTCTAGCTATTTTTTCTTGTTCGGTTAAATATGCATATTCCATATTTTTTGCTTTTTGTTCTGCTTCATTTTTTTCTTGTTTACATTTGATTAATAATTGTTCATTAAATTTATTTTTTTCTTTTAAATATTTCATCATAACAGATTCCATTTTAATATAATATAATCTGACTTGCTTTCCTTTTTCTGTATTTGCTAAAACACATAATTGCTTAAATGTATTAGGTGTCATTAAAAATATTTCATTAGGTCTGCCTTCTTTATTTGTAGATGAATAGTTTTTCACGCTAGCATGAAAAACTACAGAGTTCGATGTAATATAATCAATATCTAAAATAAAATATTTCTTAAGTAATATTTTAGCATTTTCTTTTCGTGTAAATCCAATCCATTTGAATGCAAATTCGATATTTATAATAAAATCATTATCTCTGTTTAGAAATTCTTGAAAATGTTCTAAAAATATTTGTTGTTCATTAGTGGTAAATTCGGAATTTAACATATCTTGTAATTTATTGTCAATCTCCTCCATAGTTATATTAATAACTATTTCTTTAAATAAATAGCTATATTTAACATTTATGTAATTTTTAACAGGTATTATATACATTTTCTAATTTATTTGAATGAACTAATATATTGCCATTTTAAGTGATTACAGATTTTTTTCCAGATTTGATCGTTTTCCATTATTTTATCTGAATCTTTATGTAATGGGAAACATTCCAATAAGTGATCTAATTCTAATAATTCACACAGCTTATGTAAAACATATGAGTAAGAAAGAAAATTTTTTCTTTCGCGGCTCTTATAATTTTCCCATGGTTCTTGTATCTTAAAAAACATAGAAATAAAAAGTTTTTCCATATCTCTAGTAATTTTAGGAGGTGGTAAATTATTTAATTTATTAATAATATAAGCAACATGTTCATAATAAATATTATATTGTAATTTTTTGAGTATAGTTTTCATATATTTTTTATTTAAAATAGATAAATCAGTAACTCTATTTTTATTTAATTCTTTTACAATATCAATGAATACTTGTTCTGGAATATCTGGTGATTGTTTTGCTTGAAATTGATTAAGCCATTCTCTAAAATGGTTTAATCTTCTATAAGGAGAATAATCTTTTATTTGTCGGTCTTCATCAAAAATAATAACTTCGCTATCACCACAACATGGACATATATATGCGCTTTCTGTCATATCTAAAATTTTTTCAATATTACATTCTTCGCAATATTTTATTCTTTGAGATCCATTATCTTGATTAATTCTAATACCATCGACTCTTTGACAATATTTTTCTAATAATTTAACTTTATTAATATTAGTATTATTAGTATTATTAATATTATTATTATTCGTTTTTTTATCAGCTAAAAAATCTAATATATTTTTAGGTTCTTTAATTTGATAATTAGTATTATCTCTGATATCATAATAATCAATAATTAAATCTCCGGCTATATCATAATAATCCATTTCATCATTATTACTATTTATATTATTATATTCATATTCAAATTCGTCTTTTTTATCTAAAAGTTCTGCTTTATATTTAATATCTTGAGATGTAAATCGTTCTTTTTTATAAAGTATGTTAAGTTTATTATTAATATCATTCAATTGATCAAGAATATTATTAATATTTTTCCGTTTATTTTGAAAATAATTAACCATTTGTCTATGCTTATTATCTAGGGTATATGATTCTTTATTTTGATTTTTAAATTCTTTATACTTTGATATATTTTTATTAAAAGATGATTTTTTGATAGAATATTCTTTATTCATAGACAGTTTATTATTATTTTTTTCTGTACTTGGTGAATAATCCATATTAGATAAAGGAGAATTTTTAATATTTTCAAAATTATTTTTAGTATCTGAAATATAACCTTCTGAAGTTGAAATAGATGAATATAATATGGTATTTGTATTGGTATCTGTACAAGATGTTTTAGAATATTTTATATTATATTGACTAATAGATTGACAAAGATCTTCATATGATTGTTTTGTTTCGGGCAAAAGCTTTGTTTTTGTCCTTAACAACTCATGTTTCACATGAGTTGTTTCTATAGGTAAATATTTATCAGATGCAGAATTTGTTGGAATATTAAGTATACCAATTGATGTAGGTGGTGTAAAATTATGTTTTCCGGAATAAATACTTGAATTAAAGTCATATGTATATATATTATAGTTTTCACTCATATTTATTAAATTAAGCATAAAAAATGTTTAAATATTTAATTTATAAAAATTAAAATTTTATTATAAAATTAGTATAAATTTGTAATAAATATTTATAAATTTTATATAAAAATTTATAAAATTTAAATTTTTGAATTATAAAATATATAATAATTTTACAAATTTATTATAATTAAAAAAAAATTTCTCTATATAATATATAAATATATGGGCGGTGGTTTAATGCAATTAGTCGCTTATGGCGCACAAGATGTATATCTAACAGGTAATCCTCAAATTACATTTTTCAAAGTAGTATATAGACGTCATACTAATTTTGCTGTAGAGCCAATTCAACAAACTTGGAATGGTGCTGCTGATTTCGGTAGAACCGTAACTTGTACTATTAACAGAAACGGTGATCTGATTACTAATATGTATGTTGCTATTACTCTAAATGCTGTATCTTCCCCATCCTCTTCTTGGGGATACGTATCTAGACTAGGTCATGCTATTATTGATGATGTTAAAATTGAGATAGGTGGGTCTAAAATTGATGAACAATATGGTGATTGGCTTAATATTTGGTATGAATTAACTCATAAAGCTGGTCAAACAAGAGGTTATACTAAAATGATTGGTGATATTCCAGCCCTTACTAATATTAATAGCAATGCTAAACCTGGATATCAACTATATGTTCCTCTAATTTTCTGGTTTAATCGTAACAATGGTTTAGCTCTTCCTTTAATTGCTCTCCAATATCATGATGTAAGAATTACCCTGGTATTCCGTAAAGCCGTAGATTGTATTAACTGGCAAGGTAGTTCAACTCAACCACCATCTATTTTACCAACTATGCAAGACTCCTATATATTAATAGATTATGTTTATCTAGATTCTGAAGAAAGAAAACGGTTTGCACAAGCTTCCCACGAATATCTTATTGAACAGCTTCAATTTACAGGCTCTGAGACTTTAACCACTAATCCAAAATATCGTCTCAATTTCAATCATCCTAGCAAATATCTTGTCTGGGTACCACAACTTGAACAATATATTACTAGAAATGAATGGATTGCCTATGCTTATGATGGTAATTGGTCATCAGCAATTGATACTTTTGCTAAAATTTTATATATTGCTAGTCGTAAAAATCTAACTGCTACTTATACTCCACCTTCAGGATCTACTTCCGAAAGTGCTGGAGCTAATGTTACAACTCCTAACATGACACAATTATATGTTGACAAAGGAGGCACTGGACTCAATGCAGAAGCAGCAGGTGATCTCTTTGAACCTCAATTTAATTCTAACATTACAGATCCGCTTATCATTGCTCTTCTTTCTAAAGTAGAAGTTCGAGTTATTTGTCAACAAGATCTTGTTGCTAACCAAAATTATGCTCTGATAGGTAGCGGATCAACTTCTGCAGGACTTTATGCTGATCTGTTAAATAATTGTGTTGTTACTAGCAACAATCTAACTATAGAAGATATTTCTAAATCTGTATCAGTCCTTGCAGCCCTTAATACTAATGTTGTTAACCTTGGAAAAGTTAGCATCGTTAATTACTTTAATTATGGTAATTTCATTGATGGATCAGACAATCCTATTTATACAGGAAAACTACAACTTAATGGTCATGATCGATTTCAAGCTCGCGATGGCAATTATTTTAACTATGTACAACCATACCAACATTTCAGCAATACTCCTGCAGATGGTATTAATGTATATAGTTTTGCTCTTAAAGCAGAGGATCATCAGCCAACTGGGACATGCAATTTTTCTCGTATTGATAATGCTACCCTTCAACTTGATGTAGGTCTATACAATGCTCCGCCTGTTAAAGGCAGTAGTTATGCAACTAATTACATTGGATCTGGATCTGTTTTAAACATCTATACAGTGAATTATAATGTGCTTCGTGTGATGTCAGGAATGGCAGGAACTGCTTATTCGAATTGAGATGTAATTTACTTTTTAAATAATTTAAATTATGATATATTTTATTCTATATTATTTGATAATTTAATGTTATTATATGATAACATCATTAATTTATCATTATGCCATAAGTACACTTTAAAAAAATGAAATTGAAATGATATAAAGCTATATTGTATTTAATATTTAATGGAAATTATTAAATTTATTAACGATAAATGTATTCTAGTTAACCAAATTAAAATAGATAATGACCATAGTTTAATTATTTCACGATTAAAAAATTGTAAATTTGAAAATTTTAATTTTGATTTAATTGATAATTTATGGTATTATCAAAATTATAAATTAAAAACTAGATTATTTGATATTTTATATCCGAATAATAAAAATAATACATTCATATTTTTGAATAATAATAGCAATGATTATAGAAAACAAAATATTAAAATAAATACACCACATAAGTATTTAGATATATTTCCAGAACCAAAAAATTATACAATATTAGAATATGGTTCTCCTTATAAAATTATAGCCGGTAAATATTCAGGACAATATAGAAATATGTACTGGAAAGTAAAAAATAATAATTTAATATATTACTTAATGCATATTAAAGATGATATATATACAAAAATATCATTAGATGATATTGATAAAGTATTGTATTTTAAAAATACAAGATCATCTTATTATATACATTCAAATGGATATATAGCAACGACAGTGAATTCCGATAGATGTTTTTATTATTTACATCAATTAATTATGGATGTTCATGATGAAAATTTGTCTGATTTTACAAAAACTGTTGATCATATTAATCGAGATAAATTAGATAATAGACGCGGAAATCTTAGATCAGTTGATATGAGTATTCAAAATTCAAATCGCGATAAATCAGAAAGAAGAAAAGATGCTATAGAATTACCTAATGGAATTAATCAATCTGATTTACCTAAATATATTGTTTATCGTAAAGAAATATTAAATAAAAATAATGGTAGATATAGAGAATATTTTTATATTTGTAATCATCCTAAATTAAAAAGATGGGAAACACCTAAATCAAATAAATTAACAATTCAAGAAAAATTAAATATTGTTATAAAAAAAATAGAAGAATTAAATAATGATCTTAAAACTGGAACACCTAGTAATTCAAATAATAATTCAGATAATGATTCAGATAATAATTTAACTAATGATTCTGAAAATAATGCAGAAATAAAATATGAATATAATAAGGAATCAAAAAAAATGAAAGACGATTCAGAGGTTTTAAGTAATAACTTGATAAATAATTCTAAATCTAGTAGTTCTGCAGATAAAATTATAGATACTAATCTAATATTACCTAAAAATATTAAATTAAATTTACCTCCAAATTTTTCATTTTATAAAGAAAAAGGAAAATATTATTTTCAATATGCCAAAGTAATTAATAAAATAAGATATTCTAAAAAAATAATAGTAGCATCTAATGATATTCAATTAGAATTTAATAATTTTGTAAAATTATTAAATAATGAAAATTCAAATTTAAAAATAGATAATTATATTATACCTAATATTCCAAACGATGTTCATATTGTAAAACACAAAGATGAACATATTATAATAAAACCAACCATGCCTGTAAATTTTAGTATAACAACAATAAATAATGTTGATTATATACAGTTTTCTAAAAAAGGTAATGGCTTGACTAAACAATATAAAACAAAAATAAATAGTTATGATATTCATTCAGAATTAGATAAATTTATAGATTATCTAAATAGTAATTATTCATTAGAATTAAATAAAGATAATTATAAAATCATTAATGAAAATAATTGGAAAACGTCTAATAAAATAATTGATCATGATAATCCAACTGAACTACAATTAAAAAATAGAAAAAAAGCTTTAAAATCATTAAACAAGAAGAAAGAAGAACTAGGTAAAGATGAATTTAATAAACAACGAAATGAATATATGAAAAATTACAGAAATTTAATCTTTACACAAAGTAGAGATTAAATTAGTTTGAAAACTCTAGAGTTTTCACCAGAAATCAATGATTGAAGATCATTGATTAGTGATTAAGTTACTAGCTCACATAAATTTATTTTATATATAATAATTTTAATATATGTTAGTGGTCTTAAAGGATTGAATGTTATATATTATAACATAAATTCAATAATTCAAGATACAAATCAAATTCTCAATACTAATAATTTACTAACAAATGGTTTAATAGAAAAAATTAGAACACATTTCGACGAAACTGATAAATAATTATTTGAGTTAAGTTTTAAATTATTTATTGATAATCAAAATAAACAAAATAAATTTATTATTAATTTAGATGATATTTATAAATGGATTGGATTTACAAGAAAAAGCGATGCAAAAAAATTATTAATTACAAAATTTATTGATGGACATGATTATATAATCTTGCTGCGGAAATCACCGCAGCAAGATTATGATGGAAAATTAGATGTAAAATATGGTGGACATAATAAAGAAAATATTATGTTAAGAATTAATTGTTTTAAAAAATTTTGTATGAAAGCAGCAACTAAAGAAGCTGATAAAATATATGATTATTATATTAAAATGGAAGAAATAATTTTAAAATATATTCAAAATCAATTTATTGAACAACAAAATATTATTAAACAAAAAGATAAAGCATTAGAAGATACTAATATGAAATTAACTAAAGAAAAAGAATTAGAACGTCATAATGTATTATTACAAAAATATGGTACTGTAGGATCATTAATATACATTATTAAAGTTAAAACTAATCCAGATAATTCATTTATAGTTAAAATTGGGAGTTCAAGAAAAGGTGTATTAGATAGATACAATGAACATAAATCACATTACGATGAAACCATTATATTAGATTGTTTTTTACTTCAAGAAGAACGTCAATTTGAATTATTTTTACATCATCATAAAAAACTTAGATCAAATAAAGTTAAAGATTTACAGAATTTAATAAAAATCTTTATTAAAGATTTTTATTAAATAGTATGGGAAAAAAAGCAAAGCTTTTTTCCCCACAAAATCATGAAAATGAGCAAGAATTATTTTTAATCAATAAATCATTATCTTATAACAAATTATTAAATATCATTAAAAAAAATATTAATAAATTCGATGATGATACAATACAAAAAAGAGAATTATATAACGAACAATTAAAATTAGAAAATGAGCAAATTAAATTAAAAAATGAACAACTTGTTTTATTAAAAAATTTAGATAATAAACAATCGAATTGATTTTTAATAAATTAAATAATAATATCGGTAATATAAATAATAATACAAATAATAATACCGATGATAATATAAATGATAAATTGAATAAATTAGAACAAACAAATACATCATTATTAATGAAAATTAATTTTATGCAACAAAATATTAAAAGCGAAAATACAAAAGAAACAATTCTATATTAATTCTTCTAAGAATTTATATAGAATTATTAAGAGCAAAATAAAATTTTTAATTTTTATTTTGCTCAAAACACTTGGTCCAAAATTAGTCCAATTAAATCCAAATGATTTAAATATTTCTAAAATATATGATTCTGTTAGCGAATTATTAAAATCAAATAATCAAATTAGAAGACCATCAATCGGTAAAGCAATTAAAGAGAATACAATTTATAAAGATTATAGATGGTTTTATTTACCACGCGATATTGAAAATGAAAATATTAATCAATACATAAATAATAATATTAGTCCAACACATCAATTACACCATCAAAAAACTTTAGATTATATCGCGCAAATTAATAAAAACAAAACAGAAATTATTAATATTTTTCTTGATAAACAGCAGCAAAATTTCTTAATAAATGCGCGTCAGCTTTAGATAGAGCTGTTGCAAATTTCACTTTATATAATGGATGTTATTACCGGTCATATAATTTATGTGCACATGAATTAATTAAAAATTATGAAGATAATCATGAAAAACCAATATTATATAAAAATGGTGCAGGTAAATTTGATTCAAATAATAATTTAATTGAAGAATTTGAATGTAAAACATATTGTTTTAAAGCATTAAATATATCAGATCGTAAATTTGCAAAAATTTATGACAAAGATATTCAACATGATGGTTTCTATTATAAAAGTTTGTTATCTTAAATATAATTTTATTTATTGAATAAAAATAAAAATTCAAAGCGGATTGCTAATATAAATTTATCTAATTCTATTATATTACTATAATCTAAAAGTACTTGATCTATATTATAAGGTATGATTATTATTTCAGAATTATTACATTTATTACATTTATTACATTTATTATAAGGAAAAGCATTAATTATTATTTCAAGGTCGTGAATCAATATATCAAAAGTTGGTAATTTTTTCCAATCATTATATTGAGTCATTGTCTCAATATAATTTGCAATAGTCTGTTTTATATCTAAGTTTAAATTATTTACCATACTTGAATAGCTGTTATTAATAGAATATGTTTTCCATGAATTTAAAGTTTGTAAACCATTATATTTAATAGGTGGTTTAATTATTACACTTAACACATTTATATCATTAATTAATTGATAATTAGATATAAATTTATTATTTAATTTAACACTAAAATTTAAATTATAATTTAACAATTTATAAATATCATAAAATAATAAATATGTAATATGATTTTCCATATAAGAAATATTACCAATTATATAAGTTTGATTTTTAAATTTTTTAAAACTGGTGTTTGTTTTTTTGGTACAATAAGATGAACTATTTTCTGTATAACTTTTGGTTTCATTGAAAGTTGTACAGCTCGTAATGAAGTCATGAGCTTTAGATCCCAAAACAGAGCTTTGGGATGTATCTTTAATTTCTCTTTTAGATTTTTCTGGAAAACAGAAAGATATACAATCTTTAGAGCTATGATATAAAGGTTCTAGGTCTAGATCTATGTCTTTAGACATAGATGTATATTTCAAATTTAAATTTATATTTTTATCAGAATTTTCGTCAGAAGAAAACGTATTTTTTTCCATGTGATTAATATTTAAAAAATCTTTTTTTTTTAAACATAAGATACTAGATCCAATATCATATATTTTAGATTTAATATTGTCATCAAATTCAAAAGGTTTGTTAATGGAAAAAGCTTTACTTTTGTCATCAATATTAAATATTAAATTATTTTGTTGTAATTCATAATTAGGAGGGGTTTGTTCGATATTATCAGATTGATTGTAAATAATTGTAATTATCTTTGCCATTAATTATTATAATAAATAAATTTTTATATTAATATAAAATATGAAAAATTAATTAATAGAATTTATATTCTATTATAATAGAACTATGAAATTTTTAAATAAGAAATCAAATATTCTCATTGCCAATAATATCTTGTCAAATCAAGATTATTCTTTCAATCCAGATTATTATGTTTATACAGATGGAGCTTGTAAACATAATGGAAAAAATTATTCACGAGCTGGAATAGGTATATATTTTGGTTTAAATAATGATCGTAATGTATCTATTAAATTAGAAGGTTCTCATACAAATAATACTGCTGAGTTATTAGCAATCATACATACATATCCTCTCATTGAAAATGATATTATACAAGAAAAAAAAATAGTAATTGTTTCAGATTCAATTTATGCTTTAAGATGTGTATCAACATTTGGTGAAAAATGTTACAAAAAAAATTGGAATGTTAGTATCCCTAATAAAAATTTAGTTCAAGAAATTTATGAATTGTATAAAGATAAATCCAATATTAAATTTATGCATATATATGCCCATACTAATAAGCAGGATGAACATTCCTATGGAAATCAACAGGCTGATAATTTGGCAAATAAAAAACTCTTATAATTAATTTAACTTTTTTATGAAATATATATTTCATAGCTCCTGTAGATATATGGAAAAAATATATAATAAATCTTAAAATATTAAAATATTTAGTTTATATTTTCAAAATAAGTTACTAAATAACATAATACTGTAAAGGTATATATTTTAAATAATAATAAAATAGTGATTATTATTGAAAAGTTATAAAATACTAATATATTCGTTATTAACTCAAATGACCTGAATTTATCCTTCTAGTTAGAGACTTATTAATATGGTCTAATCTAAATACAATTAGATATAAATAAAAATTCTAAACAAATAGAAACTAAGAAGTGAATTAAGGATATCTTTAGGTCTTCTAAAGAAAAAAGAACATAATTAGTGTCATTAATTAACTCTGGTAATCTTCTTACATTAATAAAAGCTAATATAAATCTGACAAGAACTGATAATAATATAATATTGTTTAATGATTAACCTCGTTCTATCTTGCAACATCAAAGCTGATGTAAATCCTCATGAACAAGGACTAAAAATTATAATATAATATATTGTTCATTGATTAATCCCGTTAATCTTCTTACATCAACAAAGCTGATGTAAATCCCCATGAACAAGGGCTGATATTTATAATAATATATGTTCATTAATTGACAGTCAATCTTACACCATAAAGCTGGTGTAAATTTTATGAACGACTGAAAATTATAATATAATATATTGTTCATTGATTAATCCAGTTAATCTTCTTACATCAACAAAGCTGATGTAAATCCCCATGAACAAGGGCTGATATTTATAATATTGTTCATTAATTGACAAAGTCAATCTTACACCATCTAAACTGGTGTAAATTTTATGAACGACTGAAAATTATAATATAATATATTGTTCATTGATTAATTTAGTTAATCTTCTTACATCAACAAAGCTGATGTAAATCCCCATGAACAAGGGCTGATTTATAATAATATATTGTTCATTAATTGACAAAGTCAATCTTACACCATAAAGCTGGTGTAAATTTTATGAACGACTGAAAATTATAATATAATATATTGTTCATTGATTAATCCAGTTAATCTTACATCATAAAGCTGATATAAATCTCCATGAACAAGGATTGATTTATAATAATATATTGTTCATTAATTGACAGTCAATCTTACATCATCAAAGCTGGTATAAATTTTCATGATTGATGTGATAATAATCTAGGTGCCGGTAATTAGAATAAGTTATTCTAATTCATTAATATACAAAACATAAGTTATAACCTTTGTTATTCATATTGGATAAATAATTAAGGGAATAAATTAGAAGACACCTGGATAATTTACAGTATCTATATTATAGAATATTTTATAAATATTTTTTTTTCAATTTTTTTTAATATCTAAAAAATTATTCCATTATCCAGGATAATTTTAAGGATCGTAATTAGCTTCATTAAAAAAATTAATGATCTATATCTAGAAGAGTATAAAAAAATATCATGAGTAAATATATCTCAAAGTTATTTGAGATATATCGCAAAAATTTGCGATTGAACCAAACTATACAACCATGATAACTAGCCGTTTAGTTATCTTTAATACAACAACTAAAGCTGTTGTATAGCCCCGTGGCTTCGGGGGGGGATGTTCCGTATTGCGGTAATTGTTTTAAGATGATAGAACATATAAACTTATTTTTTTTCAATTTTTATTATTGTTATATTAATTAAATGTCCAATAATCTGAAAATATAACGCATTATTATTATTGTTAAATTAAATGTTCCATAAGCTGAAGATATAATGATTCATTATTATTATTATTATTTTTAATTAAATGTTCTATAATCTGAAAATATAACGAATTATTAGATATAATAGATTATAATTAGATATAATTATATATTACTAAAGTCTGGTTTAATATAACTCTAAAATGAGCCATATTGCAAAAATTTGCATCCAAACGATATGACCATAATAACCAAGATGTCTGGTTATTTTTAATACAACAACGTAAGCTGTTGTATAATCCCATGGTCTGGGATTAGTACTCGATAAGAGATTATAAATGATTGAATAAGTAAAAAAAAAAAATTTCAATTTTTTCATTATATGACTCAAAAATTCGTATTATTGAGATTGTATTGGTTAGATTGGTGATTTCATTTGTTATATATATTATAAAATTAACAATGATATACATACCGAATAGTCATAGGTAACGAAATAAAAATGTTGAGTTTTAATAAATCATTCTTACAACTAAAGCTAGTATAAGGTCATCAAATAAAAGGTATGTTTTTATATTGATAGGTATGTTTTAATTAATAAATAGTAATCTAATTTAGCTTATAGACAAAATAATAAAACTAAAAAATTGAAATAAGATTTATAGATTAAAATTCAGTATAGCTTATAATGGAAACAAATTATATAAATGATGGTTTTATAGTAAAAAATTGTGAAGGTCAAGAAGAAACAATCCAAATTCCTTATAATATAAATAACATTCTAATTACAGAAATTGATATTATTACCTTATTAAATCAATTTAATGTTACTATTGATAAGATAAATCATATCGAATATTTTTGGCAAGCTTTTACACATAAATCCTATTGTAAAAAAGATATATATCCAGATTATATTTTAAATGCTGCAAAAAAAGAGTTAAATTCAAATAATTTGTTAGAATTATTTGATAAGAGCTATGAAAGATTAGAATATTTTGGTGATCGTGTATTAAAAGTAATAGTATCTATGTATTTATATCACCGTTATCCCAAACAAGATGAAGGGTTTATGACCAAATTACAAACTAAAATTGAAGATAAAAAAAATCTAGCCTTAATGTCAAAAGAATTACAATTAGACAAATATTTTATAATAAGTAAACAAATAGAACAATTAGGTGGACGAGAATTAGAAAAACTACATGAAGATATTTTTGAATCTTTTGTGGGTGCATTATTTTTATCTAATGGTTTTGAAGTATGTTTATTATTAATAACAAATTTATTAGAAACGTTAATTGATTATTCAGAAAAATTATATTGTGATAATAATTATAAAGATCAACTATTACGATTATATCATCAAAAGAAATGGAAATTTCCTCAATATATTACAATTCATTATGAGGGTCCTCCACATAAAAGGAAATATATTATGGGTGTAGAAAAACAAGATATCTCTTCAGATGAAAGTATAGAAAATAAATGTTTAAGTTATGGTATTGGATTATCCAAAAAAGAAGGAGAACAAAAAGCAGCAAAAATGGCTTTAATCCTTTATGGTGTATTAAACAAAGATCAATATGATGATTCTGATCTTTATTATCCTCTTTGGAATAAAATTATAAACAATAACCATGATAATTCTAACCAATACGAATAATTTTATTTAGGTTTATAAAATAAATGAATAAACGCATTATTTTTATTATAAAATAAAAAGATTTTTATTTTATAATAGATGATATCTGAATTAAAAATAAATAATTCTTGGTCTAAAAATGAGAGTTCTTGTCAAACAGAACTTCAAAATCATTTTTTTTCAAAAGATATTATATCAAATCTAAATAAGTTAATATTAATTCAATTAGCACAACCAAATTTAAATCGTGAAACAAAACAACAAATAATTAATTTATTAGTCAAAAATATGAAACAAGTATATAAAGCAATGGATTTTACAAAAATTAATGGTAATAATTATCATTCAATTATAGATCAATTTAAAAGACATTCTTTAAGCGAAACTTTAAACGAAATTAGTACAACTAATATTTTAGGAGATCAAATTTTATCATCTTCAGATTTGAAATTTAATAGAGATTTTAATTCTAATTTAAATGTAGGAAATAAAGTAGTAGATCGACCATTATCAACTCGCGAATTTTCTTCAAAACTTAATACTAATGCATTTATTCAATCTGAAACTTATTCTATACCACAAGCTACATTTAATCCAAATATACAAATATCGGATCAATCTGACAATTCTCATTCATTTATGATTAGACAACCCACATTATTAAATTTAGATATTGAAAATAAAATTTCTACACATGAACAAAATTTTCATGGAAATTTAAATACAAGATCAACACTCGATGAAGCTTTTAGACCTATTATTAATAATACACAAGATAATGTTTTTAATAATTATACAAGTCGAAAAGAACAACCCAATGATATAAAATTAAATGATATTCACCAAAAAAGACAAACAGAAATAAATATTAATTCACGACCTTCAACACCAGATTTTTTAAAAACACATAAATTAAATCAAAATAAAGAAAACATAAATAATAATCTTCAAAATGAATATCATTCCATACCACAAAATTCATGTCTAGAAGGTTTGAATGAATCTATAGAAAATAATATGAATAGTTTTTTAGGATTAGCAAATGATATGGGAGAAAATTTATTTAGTATAGACAATATAGATAAACCATTAATTGATGTTGAGATTGTTGAAGATGACACAAAATTTGAAGATCGATTAAAACAACTCAAACAAGAAAGAGATAATTTAAAACCAATTCAAGAAAATAAAAATATTGATTTTACAAGTGAAAATTTCCCTAAAAATTCAGTTGATAATATAATTTTATTGGAAAAACCTATAATGAAATCAATAAATACTGAAATCAATGATAACAGAT
>Ga0102879_1000486_pt1 | contig 17890 bp, 7 predicted proteins | sample Colrivmet1548B02_FD_78187 | JGI IMG/M metagenome (GOLD analysis project Ga0102879, IMG submission 78187) | Estuarine microbial communities from the Columbia River estuary - metaG 1548B-02 | ecosystem: Environmental > Aquatic > Marine > Intertidal zone > Estuary | place: USA: Columbia River... | reverse complement strand
CCGCCGCCCATGCGGCCGCACTGCGGTCGTAGGATTCCAGTGCGAACGCATCCTGCTGCTCGCGGCTGTAGTTGTGTTCTTTGGCGCAGAGGTCGGCGCACACGCCCATCACTTGCTGGTCGTACACGTTCATGAGACCGTCTTTGGTCAAGCCGTCGACCAAGGTGGTGTTGCCAAACTTGGTTCCGAGTCGGCTACCGGGCAGGTAGTGCGGAACCTGAGACATATTCTCCATTCCGCCCGCAACGACTACGTCAGCCTCACCCAGCGCACTGGCTTGAGCGCCCAAAGCGACCGCCTTCATACCCGAAGCACAGACCTTGTTGACAGTGGTACACGGAACCGAATTCGGTAATCCTGCACCCAATGCCGCCTGACGTGCCGGAGCCTGTCCGACGTTGGCCTGCAGCACGCAGCCCATCAAAACTTCGTCAACTTCTTTAGGATCAAGGCCAATTTTGGCAAGGGCGCCGCGGATGGCCGTGGCTCCAAGTTCCGTGGCGGGAACCGAGCTAAGGGCACCCATAAAGCTTCCGATCGGGGTCCGCACGGCGGACACAATAACTACGTTTTTCATCATCAAAAGGTTGTGCTGCGAAGATACTGCTGGACTATGTTAAATCATCTTCTGTGCCTATATTTGCAGCCCTTCAGCCAGGGGTTAACCGCCCTATACTTGAAACCCGGTGAGGTGGGTGAGAGGCTGAAACCAGTAGTTTGCTAAACTGCCGTACGGGTAACTGTACCGCGGGTTCGAATCCCGCCCTCACCGCCAGCGCTAACCAAGCGCACTGAAACCAGCCCCCCGGGCTGGTTTTTTTTTGGATGCAGCGCACCGAGTCAAACCTCGTGTATAGCGAGGCGTGCTGCATCCAAAAAAGTCGTCGTCGCGACGCACGTCGACACAGTGCGCTTGTGTTGCGTTGAGCTACCCACCACGGGAACGCCGAAGGCAATCCCGTTCCCACCCCAAGGGAACGCTGAAGGCAATCCCGTTCCCACCCCAAGGGAACGCCGAAGGCAATCCCTACCTTCGCAGCCTAACCCTTACCAAACAATGCTCCACGTCGGCCTCACCGGATCCATAGGCAGCGGAAAATCCACCGCCGCTAAAGCCTTTGAAGAACTCGGAATCCCCGTCTACTTCGCCGACGACGCGGCCAAGCGCCTCATGACCGAATCCGCGCCGTTGCGCGACGCTATCGAGGCCGAATTTGGCCCCGGAATCTATCTGGACGGCGTGCTGCAGCGCAAGGAACTCGCGGCGCGCGCCTTCGCCACCGACGAAGCCACCCAGCGCATCAACGCCCTGGTGCATCCGGCTGTTCACGATGACTTTGTCGCATGGTTTGCCGCCCAGACAGCCCCCTACGCCGTGCGCGAGGCCGCCATTCTCTTCGAATCAGGAACCTACCAAAACTGCGACGCCGTCGTGCTGGTGGAGGCTCCGCTTGACCAGCGCGTGCGGCGCGTCATGGACCGATCGGGCCTCACCGAGGCCGAAGTTCGGCAGCGCATCGCCCGCCAATGGCCCGATGCCCAAAAGCGCGCCCTGACCACGCCACGCGACTTCATCCTGGACAACAGCGGTTCCGAATCCCAGCTGCGCGATCAGGTCGCGGCCGTGGACGCCGAACTCCGCCGCCGCTAAGCTTACTCGGCTTCGCCGACCGGTAGCAGCAAATGTGCGTGCTTCACCACGTAGGTTCCGCGCGCAAGCGACGCGAGCCCAATGCGACCGTTTTGGCGGTAGCGCACCTCGACCGGAACGGCTGTGATTTGGGTTCCCTCAACTTTGAGCACACAAGGTGCATTTTGGTAGGTGACCAGCGCGTCTTCGGGTAGCGAAACCAACTTCTCGGGCGCACTCGCGACCTCGGCCCGCACGAACTGACCGGCACGGAGTTCCGGACTCGCACCCATGGGGTGTGCGTGCACGCGAAAGGATCCGCCGTCGCCTTGGGCCTTGCCGACCTGCTTAATGACGCCCGTGTAGGCCTTGGTGTCGCTGCCAATGCGGTAGTCCAGCGTCTGGCCCACTTGGAGCTTGGACACTTCAGGCCCAAAGACCTGAAGCTCGAGGTGGCTGTGGCTTGGGTCTTCGACCGTCATGAGCACGTCTTCGGGGCGCACATACCCGCCGAGGCTCACCTTTAATTCGTGCACATAGCCGTTGAACGGAGCCCGCACGGCGACGCTGCGTTGGATTCCGCTGCGCTCCACCTGTGAAGGTTCTAAGCCAATTTGCTGAAGCTGCGCGGATGCCGACTGCATTCGGGCCCGCCAGCTCTGCTGCTCTGCAGTGCGCTGCTGCACCTCACGCGTGCTCGAGGCGTCTTGGCGCTGAAGAATCACGGCTCGGGCCAACGCGGCCTCGGCGGCCTCGTACTGGCTTTTGGCCTCGAGGTAGGCTTCTTGAGCCCGCACGTAGTCGGGGTGCTCCAAGGTCAGCAGCACTTGGCCTTTTTGGACCAAATCGCCTTCGTACGGAGCAATACTGCGCACAAATCCGCCCAAGGGGGCATTAATACTGGCCTTGCTTTGGGGCGGAATCTCGACGCGTCCATTGCACGCAACCAAGGTGCTAAAGGTCTCGAGTTGTGCCGAATCAAGGGCCACGCCTTGGGCGGCCATTGCGGAATCGTTCCAGGCCATAAAATCGCCCGCAACGGCCTCGAGTGCGACTTCTGGAGCCGAAGAGCAGGCCCCCAATAGGGCTGAAAAACTTGTAATTAGGATAAAACGCTTCATAAACTAGGGTGCGAAGATTGGTAGAAACGAACCTGGCAGGCGGCGCTGCGCGCGGCGAGTTCGGCATCAAAATGGGCTTGAGCAAGGTCCCACGCGCCCGATTGGGCAAGGCGGTACTCATAAAAATTGACTTCGCCTTCACGAAGCTGGGCCGAAAGGCCCTCAAACAGCAGGCGGAGTTTGGTCCAGTCTGCTTCGCGCGGAGCGCGCAGCGCCCAACGCGCAGCGTTGGCCCGCTGCGCGGCAAAATCCTGGCGCATTTGCCGCGCTCCGTACTCGGTCTCGACCTCGGCCATTGCGCTCGAAATGCGCGACTGCCTACGACGCGCTTGGGCGGCGGGGTCCAACGGAACCGACATGCCCACCACAACCCCCTGAAAACCGGGGACTTTCTCGAGTTCCTGACGGAACCCGCCCACCGACCACTGCGGGCTCCAGGCTTCGGCGCCCGCCAAGCGCGCCTCAGCCTGGGCCGTGCGCTGCGCGCCCTCGAGCGCTGCTAAGAGCGCGGGATGGAGCGTCGTGTCGGCGTCGAGCAACATCGCTTGGGGCGTCAGTGCCTGCGGGGCGAGGGGCCACGCCAAGCCGGTGGCTGTCGCCAAGTCCGCGACAAGGTCCTGTAGCTGGGCTTCGAGGCGGGCCAACGTAACCTGCCACTGGTCAAGGGCGAGCTGCGCTGAACGGCCTTCGGTAGCCGACCATTCACCGGCGTCCACACGCGCTTGGATCCGCCCCGCATCACGCGAAAGCTGGCTGTGAATACGCTCGGCAAACTCCAGTCGACCGCGAGTCACGTCGTACTCGGCGACCAGCAGGGTCACGTCGCGTTCGACAGCTCGAAGCTGGGCTTCGGCTTGGGCTTCCTTCCAGTCGACGGCGGCAGCGTTGCGCTGGCTTCGGGCCACGTGCTGGGCAATCGACCCAAGGGGTTGCTCGTACGAAACATAGCGGTCGAGGTCGGCCGCGTTCATTTGTCCGTACTGAGCGGTGAGTTGGCCGTTGCCGAGAACTACCGAAGGTTCCGCTTTAGCCCTAGCCAACTCAAGCACGGCGAGTTGCGCACTCGCGTGCACCTTAATCGCGGAACGCACCGCCTCGCCAAGGCTCGGCGCCTGCTGTGCCGACACCCCGAAGGCCGCGAATCCGACGAGAAGCACGGTAACCATCCCCTTGTTCAACCAACGCTCAAAGCGTAGGAGTAGGAGGGGGAGCACCCCCAAGGTGAGCAGCGTGGCCGAAACGAGTCCGCCAATGACCACCGTCGCAAGGGGCTTTTGCACCTCGGCACCCGCCGACGTCGAGAACGCCATGGGCACAAATCCGAGGGCTGCCACTGTCGCGGTCATCAGTACGGCCCGCAGGCGGTCGGCGCTTCCGCGAACCACGGCTTCGCGCCACGGCAAGCCCTCAGTACTTAGGTCCCGCACGCGGCTGGCGAGGACGATTCCGTTCAGTACGACCACCCCAAAGAGGGCGATAAATCCGATTCCGGCCGAAATGCTAAATGGCATTCCGCGCAGGGCGAGAAAGGCGACTCCGCCTACCGCCGAAAGGGGAATGGCAGAGAAAATCACCACCGCATAGGCCGCACTGCGAAATGTGAAGTAGAGCAAGACAAAAATGAGTACCAAGGCCACCGGAACCGCGACCTGAAGCCGAGCTACAGCGGCCCGAAGGTTTTCAAAATCGCCGCCAATGTGCAGGCGGTACCCGGTGGGAAGCGCCACCGATGAAGCCAGCTTGGTTTCGATGTCAGACACGACACTTGCCACGTCGCGTTCGCGCACGTTGATTCCGACCGAAATGCGGCGGCTCGTCTGCGAGCGGCTAATCTGAGACGGCCCGACGGTTTCGATGCGCTGTGCGACGGCCGTCAACGGAACCAGGTCTCCGTTGGCCCCGCGGAGCAGCACCGAACCCGCTGCGGCGTCGCTTCGGCTGCTCGAATCCAAGCGCACCGCTACGTCAAAGCGCTTTTGGCCTTCGTACACGGTGCCGGCAATGCCTCCCGCAAACCCGTGCTCGATAGCCTGACTCACTTGGTTCAGTGTGATTCCGTAGTAGGCCATGGCCTGTCGGTCGGGAACCCATCGGTGGAAGCGCATTCCCTGAGTGGCCTCGACTTTGACGTCAGCCGCGCCCGGAATCCCCTCGACGGCCGCAGCCATGCGCGCGGCGATCACCGCGAGCGTGTCAAGGTCATCGCCGTAGAGCTGTAGAGCGATGTCGCTCTTGGATCCGCTAATCAACTCGTTGAATCGCAGCTGAATGGGCTGTGTAAACTCAAATACTGCGCCCCAGACATTCGCGAGTTCCGCCTCCATCAGTGCCACCAATTCTTCGCGTGTTTCGGCGCTGGTCCATTCAGACTTCGGCTTGAGCAAAATCATCACGTCGGCCGCCTCCATGGGCATTGGGTCGGTCGGAACCTCAGCCGTACCAATCTTGCTCACCACATGTGTGACTTCCGGGAACTTGGCCATCAAGCGCTGTTCGGCCTGGGTTGTAATGCGCGTCATTTCGCCGAGGTTGCTCCCCGTCGGAATCGACAACTGCATCGCCAAGTCGCCTTCTTCGAGGCTCGGAATAAACACGCTTCCGAGTTGCTGAAAGAGTAGCAATGCGCCCACGAAAAGGGCTAGGGCCACCGACAGAATGCTTCCGCCACGATTCAGAGCTCGCTGGAGCACTGATTCGTAGCGAAGGCGAAGCTGGTGCATCACGCGTTCAGAGCGGTTTTCGCGCTCACCAGGTTTAAGCACCAAGGCGGCTAAGGCCGGAACATAGGTCACGCTAAAAATCAACGCACCAATGAGTGCAAAGCCTACGGTTTGGGCCATAGGGCGAAACATTTTGCCCTCGATTCCGGTAAGCGAAAGAATCGGAACAAACACGACGAGAATGATGAGGACGCCAAAGGCGGCGGATTGATAGATCGCGCCCGCACTGCGCGCCACCACCTCGTCGCGCTCGACCGAAGGCATGCGCGCTTTGCCGTGCATGGCGGCCATCACGGCTTCGACGACAATCACGGCTCCGTCGACGACGATGCCAAAGTCAATCGCGCCAAGGGACATCAAGTTGGCTGAAACGCCCGCCAACCGCATGCAGGCCAGCGCAAACAGAAGCGACAGCGGAATCACACTTGCCACCACCAAGCCTGCGCGAAGGTTGCCGAGTAGCAAAATCAGTACAAATACCACAATAAGGCCACCTTCAATGAGGTTGCGGCTCACGGTGCTCAAGGCGCGGCCCACGAGGTCCGACCGGTTGAGGTAGGGTTCGATGCGAATTCCGGGTGGCAAGCTTGGGGCGATTTGGGCCATGCGGTCTTCGATGGCTTGTGTGACCTCATAGCTGTTGGCGCCCTTGAGCATCAAGAAAATCCCGCCCACGGCCTCGCCCTTGCCGTCGCGCGTAAGGGCGCCGTAGCGCGGAGCCGCGCCAAATCCGACCTTAGCAATGTCGCGTACGAGTACTGGGGTACCAAGCACCGGACTGCGCAGCGCAACCTGTTCAATGTCGCTGGTAGTTTGGTACAGGCCTTCGAGGCGAATGTACCAGGCCTCCTCAGACTTCTCGATGTAGGCACCTCCAGCGTTCTGGTTGCCTTGGGCCACGGCGTCAAACACGTCGGCCATGGTCAGGCCCACTTCGCTTAAGCGGTCGGGGTTCACGGCAACCTCGTACTGCTTGAGTTTTCCACCAAACGAACTGAGTTCTACAACCCCTGGAATGCCGCTGAGCTGCCGCTTGATCTGCCAGTCGTGAATGCTTCGCAGCTCCGCAAGATCGTAGGTGTAGCGCGGGTCTACCTCTAGGGTGTACTGGTAAATTTCGCCCAATCCAGTCGTGATGGGCATCAATCCTGGCCGTTCGATTCCGGGCGGAATCTGACCCGCGGCCTGATCGATTTGCTCGTTGACCCGTTGGCGGGCGGCCAAGTTGTCGACGTTGTCGCCAAATACTACAGTAACCACCGAGAGCCCGTAGCGCGAAACGCTTCGCACCTCTTCGACGCCTGCGAGGTTGGCCATGGCCAGTTCAACAGGGTAGGTAATGAACTGCTCCACTTCTTGCGGAGCCAGGGCCGGTGCCGTCGTCACCACCTGTACCTGGTTGTTGGTAATGTCGGGGACGGCGTCAATCGGCAGGTTAAAGGCGCTGTACAGCCCCCATGCGGCCACTGCCGCGGTACCCATAAATACGAGCATTTTGGCCCGTACTGAGAAATTTATAATGCGTTGAATCATTGGTGTTGAGCAAAATTAAGGGACACGAACGGAGCTGCCTTAGCAGCTTCAAAGTCACGCTATTTTGCTTGGCGGTGGCCGTCGGGACCAGGACGTGAGGTGCCCATGTGCGCGGTTGTGCCCACTAAATAGGTCAGTACTGGGGCAAATGATGGCTTTTGGCCAATTCGAAATATTCTCAACGTCAAAAAGTACAGGAAGCTGCTGCTGGTTGGCATCTTCTGGCGCCGTTTCACAGCTCGAAGGTGCAAAGTGCTGCAGGTGGTCTCCGCCGAGGTCCACGCTGAACAATTCCCACAAAATGAACTTCGGTGGGTGGTCGCCGCTGTGGTCGTGCGGAACCAAACTATGCCCCAGCATCAGCAGGGCCGACAATCCGAAGAGCACGTTGCGCCAGCGATTCATCTTCACGACTTTAGAGGTTCCGACTTACGCACAAAGTGCCACACGCGCCACGCCATGACGGCGTTGACGAGGTAAAAGATGTACTTGGCTACAAATGCCACGTTGCCAAACAAAATGTTTTGGTACAGCTTCAGAGAATTGTAGACCAGCCAAAACACCCAGGTGTCGGCGTACATGCGGGGCATATTCAGGGTTCCGCTAAAGGTGATGCCCGTGATGAGGGCCGTGACCCAGAATTTCGACACGTCTTCTTCAGCAATTGGATGTGATAAAAATCCAGTAAACCCCACATAATTAAGGCCAAATGCGAGCGCGAACGCCCCGGCGGCCACCACAAAGTAGTAGCGGTCGAGGGTGTGCGGAATCCGATCGCTGCGACGGCTCCATACCAAAAAGCTCAGGGCGTTGCCGACCATCGAGACGGGGTAGGTGAGAAAGGCCGCCTTGTTGCCCAAAAAGTAGTCGACGATTGCCGAATTGACGCTGGTTACCACGCCCACGGCGTTGCCCCAGTTTTTGCGCTTGGTGGCCCAGCGCGTGCCCATCATGCTCACGGCGGCGCCGATGGTGCTTAAGATTCCGATAGGGAGTCCGGCAACCACCGTCTTGTGAAAGCCCAAGGCCACGGACGCCGCAACCACCGTGACGACGCCGAGGACGTCCATCCACTTGCTTTCGGTGATTTTTTGGAGCCTCAGCGACATGTTATGAGAACAGCAATTTGGAGAAATGGTGCGCGCCTGGTTCGAGGTCGTGAATTCGTTCCGCCGCGAGAACTGCTCCGAGCGCAAATCCACGGCGGTTGTGGGCGGTGTGCACGAGCTCAATTCGGTCGATGTCAGACTCGTAGCGTACAGTGTGTGTTCCCGGGACCGGGTCCTCTCTTCGGGCATAAACCGGCAGTGCGCCAGGCTCTTGGGCGTCAAGCGACCAACCGTTTAAGCCGGTGAAGTGGGTCAGGAGGCCTTCAGCAAAACTAATGGCCGTGCCACTGGGCGCGTCTTTTTTGGCGGTGTGGTGCACCTCTTCAATGCTCGGGGTGTACTGGTCTCGGTACGGAGCCATCAGGCGCGCCAATTCCTCATTTGCCCTCAGGGCGAGCTGCACGCCAAGGCTGAAGTTGGACGCGTAGACCAAACGATTTGACGCGTGTGCAAATGTTTCTGAAACGGAAGGGAGCGCGTCAAACCACCCCGTGGTGCCGCACACCACTGGGGTCTTTAGTTCTGCCAAGCGTCGCAGGTTACCAACTGCCGCGTCGGGTTGGGTGAATTCGATGACCACATCAGCGCCATTGAGGTCCCATTTGTCGGAACTTCGAATGCGCGCCACCACTCGGTGTCTGCGTGCAGTAGCTTCAGCCTCAATGGCTTGCCCCATTTTTCCGTAGCCCAAAAGAGCGATGTTTAGTGCCATGCCAGCGTCAGTTGTGCTCCAAAGGTAGTTTGCGGTCCAAATGCAGGGCGGAACCGGGCGCTCAAGTTCGGCGATACGTCAAAATCCACAAGATGCCCCGCGGCATACGCGTCCAAGACCTGAAATAGGTAGCCTGCGCCTACACCAAGCACCGCGTAATCCCGACGGCGCCGATAATCGTTTTGAAGCGAAAACAATTGATTCGTTGAAAACTGGCCGTCAAACTCGTCGACGGTCAATGGGTCGTTGTCCAGCCGAAGGTCAATTGCCGTAGTTAAACGATTGTAACTGCGTTGGTTTTGGTAGAGGTAGTACCCGCTGCCCGCCATAATGCCCCAGGCAATCGGAGCCTTCCATATCTGCTTGTTCAGAATTTGGCCCGCACCTGGAATAAGCGCACTCGCAACCGCTGCCTTTTCAGGCTGACCCCAAGCGCGCGGTGCACGGGCAGAATCTGATTGGGCCCAAAGGATGGGGCCGCTAAGAAAAAGGAGAATGAAGATGGCGCGCACTGTGGGTCAAAAGTAGGCTTAGCACCTTATACGAACTACTTTTGCCCGCTCATTCAGAGGTCCCGTAGCTCAGCTGGATAGAGCATCTCACTTCTAATGAGACGGTCGCGCGTTCGAATCGCGCCGGGATCACAACAAAAAAGGCGCCCAAAAGGCGCCTTTTTACGTCGGGAAGACAGGATTCGAACCTGCGACCCTCTGGTCCCAAACCAGATGCGCTACCACCTGCGCTACTTCCCGAGGGCGGCAAAGGTATGAATTTCTAATTAACAATCCCGTATTTCTAGAGATCTGCCCCCAATCTTTAGTTATGAACAGAATTTCGCAAAGAGGTACCGCCTACTAGAATAATTTCTAGCATGTTAAACTCCTGAATGCCCTTTCAATTGGTGAAACATGTTTAGAAATACTCTTAAATATTTTACCAAATTTTCATGGATCGTTCCTAAATTGCCCCCTCGACGAAAAGCTAAACACATGAAAAAAATCTACTTCTGGTTGCTTACCCTCTTAGTGAGCATCACCAACTTCGCTCAGGTGACGTTGAACTCCACCACAGGGAGCACGGGTTACACCGGTTCGAATAGCTGTGGTACAGGAGCTGCGGGATCATGCTACATCACGTTCGCCGTTCAGAATACATCGGGTTCACCAATTCAGATTACTCAGGTTGGTCAGTGGACAACAACGTCACACAATGCTACTACCGCTGATTTGTACGTTAGCTCGACCTCTTTGAGTGGAGCGCCAGGGGGAGCATTTTCGACAACAACCCCACCTTCTGGTTGGTCATTGGCTGCTTCGGGCACCATTTCAGGTATCACTGCTACAGGAGTTAACAACGTACTAACTGGTTTAAACATAGTAGTTCCTGCCGGCACGACGTACCGATTTGCTCTTGTTCCTACAGGAACCGTGAGCTACAGTGGTACAGGTGTAGGGACCGCGTCGCCGAATACCTTTTCGAATAGCGGAATCAACCTTTTAGTTGGTGATGCCCAAATCGCTGGAAGTTACATAGGCTATGGTGGTGCAAACAACCCACGCTTTTTTACAGGTTCTGTAACGTTCGTGCCCTTGGCGCCATGCGTAGGATCACCCAATGCGGGCACTACCACGGCAAGCGCAACTGCGGTGTGCCCACTTCAAAACTTTAACCTTGAATTGACCGGAGCCACGCTTGCCTCAGGTATTTCATACCAGTGGGAAAAGTCGACAACCGGTACCGGTTCATGGACTCCAATCACAGGTGCAACCACATCAAACGTTACCGTGTCGCAGACAGCGGACACCTACTACCGTTGTGCAGTGACTTGTGCCAATTCATCGCTGACAAGCTACTCTACGTCTGTTCAGATTACCACTTTGGCCAACTTGGCAGGGGGTACCTACACCATTGGCTCAGGTGGAACCTATGCCAATTTTACCGCGGCATTCGCGGCAGCTTCATGTGGTGTTGCCGGACCAGTCGTGTTTCAGGTTCTTGCAAACTCGGGACCATACAATGAGCAATTGACGATCAATGAAATCCCCGGAATGTCTGCGACGAATACCATCACGGTGAAGGGAAATTTCAATACACTGACCAATTCCGTAACGACGGGTGGTTACCATACACTCTATCTCAATGGAGCAGATTATTTGAGGTTTGAAGATCTGACCATCGAAGCGGCAGGTACGACTAACGGTTGGGGTGTGCGCATGAGCAACAATGCGAACAACAACACCTTCAAGCGCTGCATTATTAAAACGTCAGAAACGTCAACATCTACACTTTTTAGCGCCTTTACGTTGACCTCTTCTGCAACATCTTCAGCTACGACAGGTGGGTCGTCTGCTTCTAATCTGCTCATTGATTCGTGCCAGATTATTGGTGGCTATTATGGATTGGCGCTTTTAGGCAACGGTCTTACTATGGGTACACGCCCAAGTAACAATACGGTCCGAAACTCTACGATTTCGAACTTCTACATCTATGGAATTTATGCCTACGGTCAAAATAACTTAAGCATTTTAAATAACGATATCAATCGAATTTCACGTGCTACAGTGAGCACCTGTTATGGCATGTACAACTATGGTCGGAACCCAGGATTTCGATTCACTGGTAACCGTGTGCATGACCTTGGTGGTGCCTCAGGTACGGCCAATTTTACTGGATATTTGATGTACGGAAGTAGCTTGACAGGTACTGCGTCAAATCGTGCATTGATTGCGAATAATGCCATTTACAACGTAAACAATGGCACCGGAACATTATATGGCATGTATATGCTATCTACGGATACTACAGACTTTTACCACAACACGTTAGACTTTAATTCATCAACATCTACTGCTACAAGTACAGTTTATGGAGCGTACTTTTCAGGTAACCTGAACAGCGTAAACTTCAAGAACAACCTGATCAGTATCGCATCTGCGGGAACAGGTCAGAAGTACTGCCTCTACAATGCCTCGACGACTGCTCTAATTAGTTCAAATTACAACGGACTCCACCTCAACAATCCAGGTGGAACATTGAATTTTGTCGGAGCCCGTTCGGCGACGGCCCGCTATACCACGGTTGCAGACTGGTCAACTGCAACTGGAGCGGATGCTAACAGCCTTGGATCTAATCCTCTGTTTATTAATGTGGCCACAGGCGACGTGACTCCCGGTGCTTTTGGATACAACAACGCGGGAACTCCAGTGTTTGGCTTGGTTCCGACTGACATCAATGGTGCAGCGCGCAGTTCGACAACTCCAGACATTGGAGCGGTAGAGTTCACTCCTACAGGCTGCCCAGCACCATTTGCGGTGACCGTTTCAAATGTTCGCGCAAATTCTGCCCAAGTAACGTTTAGTAGCCTGTCAGCTGCCGTGGATCTCCAATGGGGCCCTAAAGGATTTACTCCAGGAACAGGACAAGGCACGACGATTACCACCACGACTTATACCATGACGGGACTCACATCCTATACCTCTTATGACCTTTATCTTTCAGGTAACTGTGGTGCGGGTCAGACGTCTGTATGGGTTGGGCCCTACAGCTTTGTGACTCCTGTCCAGGTTGGATGGGTCGAGAACTTCACTGCGGGTTACGATCCGTTAGCGACGGTACCCAAGCCAATGCTTTGGTCTGAGCTGAATGGCCCAGCGGCTAACCCAACGGTCATTGCGTCGAACACATCTGCATGGATGCAAAGTGGTTGGCTAAACAATGGCACCACGGGTGCTATTGAAAATGGTGTGCCCGTTGCGTCCTCTACGACGCAAGGTTGGACCGTAACCCCGTCGATTGACCTTGGCGACGTGGCTCATACTACCTACTTTGAGTGGGATATGGGTGCAACCACATCAGGTGGTACCACTGCCGGAGTGATGGGACTCGACGACTCTGTGATGGTAGTGATTTCTACAACCAATGGAGCTACGTGGAACCGCACTTCCGCATTGAAAAAGTATCATCGTATGAGCGGAATGAGCCCCTTTGGCGGTCGCTACTCTCTGAATTTGAGTGCGTACACGGGCTTGGTTAAGATTGGTTTCTACGTTGAAAGTTTGACCTCAAGCGCAGCACATCCGTTTGCTACGGGCTACGATGTGCATGTGGACAACGTTGCCCTTACTGCAACACAGTCGCCATGTTTGGTTCCGGATGTGACTTTAGCTACCACACCCGCAACGGCTACGGTCTCTTGGACGCCAGCTGCAACGGGTGGTCAGATTGCTTGGGGTCCTGTGGGCTTTAGCATAGGTTCGGGTGCATCAGGTGCAAACCAGGCTGCGGCGTCAACGAACCCATACACCATTACTGGCTTAACTCCTGGCACTGGATATCAGGTGTACTACCAAACGGCATGTGGCGCAACTGCAGGTCAGTGGGTAGGGCCATTCACATTTAGTACCCCATGTTTAAGTGCGATGAGCGGTGCCTACACGGTGGACATCAATGGAACTGGAGCTAACAACTTCACCACCCTCGCGGCTGCGGTGAACGCACTCGGTGTGTGTGGCATTTCGGGTCCAGTTACCATTACACTGGCGGGTTATGAGCACACCGGTGGATTGAGCCTTGCCCTCATTCCAGGTGCCAGTGCGACGAACACGGTAACTTTCCAAGGTGCAGCCGCAGGAGGTTCCTCAATCAAAGGAACCGTTGGCCAATTTGGCGCGGTGGTTTTCAACGGAACCCAGCACGTGAAAATTCAAAATCTCACGGTAAATGCACCCGCTATGTCAGGTGTCATTTTGACGGGAGGAGCCGAGTACATCACGATTCACAACAACACAATCCTTGCGGATACCACTGGAACCACGTCGACCATTGCGGGGATTGCGTCGACTGCCAGCTTGACATCGGTTTCAGCGTATGGAAACAATGCCAACCACATTACTGTGACCGACAACGTCATCAAGGGTGGCTACTACGGTGTGCGCTTTAACGGAACCAGCACTACGGTTCGATGCAACGACATCGTGTTCTCGGGTAACACGGTTAAAAAGGCATACTACTACGGCTACTACGCCTACTATATGGATGATTTAGTGATCAACGATAACGTGATCAACAACTTCCGTAATTCGTTCAACTATGCGATGTACGGGTACTATGTGAACGAAGTTGAGGTTCAGCGCAACTTCTCTGAATCGTACTACTACGGAATCGTGTTGGGCTACTTAAATCGTGACTACAAGCCTGCAGTTAATTCGTTGATTGCAAACAATATGTTCATCGGAACGAGCAGCTATGGTGGCTACTTCCCTTACGCACGCTACATGAACATGTACTACAACACCTTCAAGGGTTCGAGCTACGGTTGCTACATGTTGACCTCAACAGGTACCTCGCAATCCAAGGTGCTGAACATGCGCAACAACATCTTCCAGGGCGGAACCTACGCGTTCTACTTCAGTGGCACTTCTATGGACTCGGTGACGATGGACTACAACGTGTACAACCATGGCGGAGCCACATTCGTGTGGTATGGCGCCGCCCAAGCGAGCCTTGCAGCTTGGAAGACAGCATTCCCAGCGTTAAATGCCAACTCATCTACGAACCAAGTTGTCTTCGCAGGCAACAATGACCTTCACGTGGTGAACGGTGGACCGAACAACATCGGAACTCCAATTGCCGGATTCATCACTGACATCGACGGTGATGTGCGCTCAACGACCACGCCAGATATTGGTGCGGACGAGTACACCCCGATCGACTACGACATGTCACTTGAAATGATTCAAGGCATCGCAGGTTGTGGTGATTCAAATGCCTATGCTACTGTAGTGGTGAAGAATCGTGGCAACCAGGTTGCTACGGGCTACACTGCGACGATTGTGCTGAATGGTCCAAACGGAGTCGCTACCCAGCAGGCTGCATTGACGGGAATCTCCATTCCGAGTTTTGGTTCTGACACAGTTCAAGTGGGTCCATTTAACACTTACGCGGGCGGAGCATTCGCGGTACAGGGTTGGGTGACCTACGCCAACGACCAAGTGGCATCGAACGATAGCCTCAATGGTGGAGTTCGCAATACCACTTCAATCATTCCTGCGACCGTTGCACAAACTCCAGTGTGCTTCAATGCAGATTCGGTGACCTTTGTGGCCAATGCCATTCCTGGCGTTCGCTACGCATGGTACCCCACGGCGACCGATACCGTGGCGATTGTGGATGGCGACAGCTTGACCGTTGCTCTTGATCCAAATGCGACCTACTATTTGGGTTACCGCTCGTCAATTGATACCATTGTCCAGAACGTGGGCACATTGGCATCAACCAGTACCAACATCACTCCGTACAAGACATTCTACCACGATGGACGCGCACAGTACATCATCTATGCCGACGAGCTTCAGGCTGCGCTTGGCGGTGCAAACCCATCGCTGATCAGCGGAATCGCCTTTGACGTAGTGTCTTCAGCGGCTCAGGGATTGAATGACTTCACGGTGAAGGCGGGCAACATCCCGACGATTCCGACGACTGGATACATTGACAACACGGGCTTCACCACGGTATTTAACACGGCAACGTACAATACGACTGCGGGATGGAACCTTCACAATTTCAGCACGCCAGTCCTTTGGGATGGAGTAAGTGATTTCTGTGTGGAGGTGTGCTTCAATAACACGTCATACACATCGAACTCAAGTGTTCGATACGAAACCTTGACGCGCAAGGGCACGATTGATGGCTTTGCCGATGCCGGTGCTGCCAGCGGATGTACTCCAGGTACGGTGAGCGCGACCCATTCGAACAACCGTCCAAACTTCAAGCTTGTAGCTGAAGCTCAGGCCTGCTCGAACCTTCGCTTGCCAGTAACTGCACTCATCGATTCAACGACTGCTACTGCGGTTGCGAACTTCGCTGAGGTGAATCCTGCGACCGGAACCTTTGAGTTCTACGCCAACACCTCTACAGGCCAAACCTTTGATTGGACCTACGGCGACGGCAACTCGGGCAGCGGCGACACTGCTACCCACACCTACGGCGCAGCTGGCGTATTCACGGTAACCCTCGTGGTCACCGATTCCACTTGCGGCACGGCTGATACGACCACCTTCACGGTGACCTCGCACATCGGCCTCGACGAGAACGCCTTGGGTCAGACTTTGGCGGCCTTCCCGAACCCCAACACGGGTGTGTTCACAGTGCGTATTGCAGGAAACGAAGCCTTTGAAGGCCAACTCGAGGTGCTGAACGTGATGGGCCAAGTGGTGACAGCCACGTCGGTCGACAAGCGCAGCGCGAGCCTCGACGTCAACCTAGACCTACGCGACTACGCTAAGGGCATTTACATGGTCCGTCTCAGCGGATCAGAGGGCCAGGCGGTGCTCCGCGTTGTGGTGCGCTAAGCGTCCGTTTGACCTCTAAAAGAGTGAGACCGCCCGGGTAACCGGGCGGTCTTCTTATTTGTTGTACCTTTGCGCCCGCATAACGTCCGCCTTGCCGCCTTAAGGGGCTTCGGTTCCGAAGGGAGGAAAGTCCGGACATCACAGAGCACCGCGCTACCTAACGGGTAGGCAGTTGAGGGGCAACCCAAGGCTGACAGCTAGTGCCACAGAGAGGGAAACCGCCAACGGAGCATCGTATGAGTAACGGGGGCAAGGGTGAAAAGGTGGGGTAAGAGCCCACCAGCGTCAGGAGCAATTCTGATGGCTTGGTAAACCTCGCGGGATGAAATGCCATGTAGGCTGGCGCTTGAAGACGGCTCGTCTGAGCCAGCGGGTAGGCAGATAGAGCAGTTGGGTGACCAACTGCCCAGATCAATGGCAAGGGCGCAACGCAAGGGGCGAACAGAATCCGGCTTACAGGACGATATGCTTTTCTACGACCGAAGGCTCCGCGGGTTGGGGCCATTTTATTAGGGCTTTTAATTCCATCCTCGCGATGTCAACATTTACTGAACTCGGCCTTCGCGCCGAACTCCTCCAAGCGATTGAAGCGCTTGGCTTTGAACAGGCTACACCTGTTCAATCCGAAACAATTCCCATTCTACTTGAGGCTAAAGGTCAGACCGACATGGTTGCCTTGGCGCAGACCGGAACGGGTAAAACGGCCGCTTTTGGCCTTCCACTTCTTCACATGCTTCTTGAGGACGGCGAGCCGTCTGCCAAGAACCGTCCAAAGGCGCTGATTCTGGCTCCGACCCGCGAACTCTGCGTGCAGATTTCGACTGAGATGGAGAAGTACGCGACCGAAACCGGCCTTCGCATGCTTGCCGTGTACGGCGGAGCCGCGATGCGCACCCAAATCACAGCCATGAAAAAGGGCGTGGATATTTTGATGGCAACCCCAGGTCGCCTTCTCGACTTGAACCGCCAAGGTCAGGTCCTGTTTGACGACCTCGAGTACATCATTCTCGATGAGGCCGACGAAATGCTCAACATGGGATTCTGGGACGACGTCCAAGAAGTCCTCAAGCAAGCCCCAGAGGGTCGCAACATTTGGTGCTTTAGTGCTACGCTGCCCAAGCCCATCGATTCGATGACCAAGACGCTCATGAACGACCCTGTTCGTGTGCAAATTGGCCAGCGCAACTCGGGCACCTCTACAGTGACGCACACGGTATTTGTCGTGCCCAAGGAGCACCGCTACAGCGGATTGCGTCGTCTACTTGACAGCGCGCCTGGGCTCTACGGTATGATTTTCTGCCGTACCAAAATCGAAACCCAGGAACTCGCCGAGCGCCTTGTGGCCGAAGGCTACACCGCTTCTGCACTTCACGGTGACTTGAGCCAGCAGCAGCGTGACTTGGTCATGCAGTCGTTCCGCCACAAGCGCGTAAAGCTCCTCGTGTGTACGGACGTAGCGGCTCGTGGAATCGACGTTCAAGACCTGTCGCACGTGATTCACTTCGGATTCCCGAACGATACCGAAAGTTACAACCACCGCAGTGGACGTACCGGCCGTGCCGGTAAGTCAGGTTCAAGTTGGGCACTCATCAATCCAATGGAGCGCCGCAAGATTGCCTTCATTCAGAAGATGATTCAGCGCGAAATGCTTCAAAGCCCGTTGCCCACTCGCGATGAGGTACTGGCGCGTCAGGTGAACCACTTTGCCGAAGAGTT
>Ga0102879_1000469_pt1 | contig 18218 bp, 16 predicted proteins | sample Colrivmet1548B02_FD_78187 | JGI IMG/M metagenome (GOLD analysis project Ga0102879, IMG submission 78187) | Estuarine microbial communities from the Columbia River estuary - metaG 1548B-02 | ecosystem: Environmental > Aquatic > Marine > Intertidal zone > Estuary | place: USA: Columbia River... | reverse complement strand
TAGCCAAATCTACTAAATAGTCTAATTCTGTGCAACTTACTTCATAGTCTTTTGATAATCCATCATGAGTTTCAAACATTAATTTTCCTAACGTTTCAATATCTCCTTTGTCAAGGGCGGTACAAGCTTGAATGACGCGTTTAATTTCTTTAACTGCATATATACTCCGCCTAAAAACATTATTGGTCATTTTAGATTTTAAACCAATTAATAAATCTTCATTACAATCTCTGAAGCTATTAATTTCAGGATAATTATCATTAACAATACTTAATCCTTCTGCACATTCTATTCGACGATTATTATATTCGGATGTAAATAAGGAATGTTGTAAGTTACTATCAAATAATAGTAAAGAATAATTTGCAAAATCAGCATCGTGGTAGGTATAATCTAAAGTACGGCAATCAATTTTTATTACTTTATTTTCTAATCCCATTATACTAGAAAATTGATCCATTATGCCGCAATTTATTCCAACCCAATGCTCAGCACTTTGGCCCATTAAAGCCATCTCGATGGGTTTTATATCTAAATTAAATAATTTGTTGATTCCAAATAAAAACCCACATTCTAATGCTGCCGAAGAAGACAAACCAGAACCGATAGGAATATTACTACTAAAGACGCAATTAAAACCGCCTATTTTGTATCCTTTTAATTTAAGTTGAAACAAAACCCCCCGTAAATAATTAGTCCAAACTATATCGCTAACTATTTCTTCTTTAGTGACGTCAATTGCAAGTGATTCACTCAGATCAATGGCATGAATTTTTGCTGTTTTAGAATTGTTTATTTCGAATGCAAAACAAACTATTTTATTAATTGCTGCTGGTAAAACATAACCATCATTATAATCTATGTGTTCACCAATAATATTAATTCTTCCTGGAGAAAGAACAATTTTATCGGGTGCATTTCCAAATTTATCTTTAAAAAAATCAGTTGTTTCTTTTATTAAAATTTCATTCATTATTTGTTACTTGATTGGTTATTTAATTTCTTTAAATAGGGCCTGTTTAATTTTGAAATTTATATATAGTTTTATGATGGTACATTTCCTCTTTTCTTAAAATAGAGCTAGGGAAATTATCATGATTAGGTGCGTCAGGAAAATTTTGTGTTTCAAAACAAATCCCACTCAAATTGTGATAAACTGTATTTTCCTTTCCTTTTATTTCATTATTACAATTTCCTCCCACATATATATGAACAGCTGGCTGATTTGTATACACCAACAATTTTAAATTATTCTTAGGACTATAAAGTGAGGCAGAGAATTCTTCAGTATCATTTAAAACAAAAGAGGTATCTATTTTTTGAGGGCATTTTTTAGCTTGGTTAAAATTAAAAGGGTTGGCTTCTAAATTTAAAAATTGACCCGTTGGAATATTATGTTCATTGGTTTCCAATATTTTATTCGAATGAACTAGCAATTCCTGTTCTAAAATAGTTGAATTATGCCCATCAAGATTAAAATAACTATGATGGGTCAAGTTTATTACAGTATCCTCCGAAGTGGTGGCAACGTACTCAATAATCAATTCATTTTCTTCGGATAAAGTGTAGGTCAAATCTATCGATAAATCTCCAGGGTAATTTTCTTCCCCATCAGGACTTAAATAACTTAACGTTATAGATGGATTTTCTCCTTCGCAAACATTTTTAATCTGCCATATTTTTTGGCTAAAGCCAATATTTCCACCATGCAAGGAATGCCCATTATTATTGCTATTCAAAAAAATAGATTTATTATTTAATTTAAAAACACTATTGTTAATTCTGCCCGCATAACGACCTACTGTTGATCCAAAATAAGGTGCGCTTTTTAAAAGGAAAGAATTTAAATAATCTTCTATTGTATCAAAACCCAAGACAACGTCAATAAAACTATCATTTTTTAATGGTATTTTTAGTGAGGTTATGGTGGCTCCATAAGTGATAATATTCAATTGCATTCCATTTTTATTGTTAATTTCACAAGAATCAATAACACCTCCATCAGGCAAATTTCCAATGGATTTGATTGCAGAATACTTATTTATAAATGAATTCATTAAATTTTTTTTATTTTTTTTATGAAAAGTGAATTTCAAATTTAAATAAATTATCATTATTTTACATACTAGTACCTACCAGTTTTTATGTATTTTTGTAAAAAAAATATGGGCATCATAAATATTCAAAATAATCAAGGAATACCAAAGTACAAACAAATCATTTCCTCAATTGAAAAATCTATTGAAAAAGAGTTTTTAAAAAAAGATGAAAAACTCCCATCAATCAACAAAGTATGTCTAGAGTTTTCAATTTCACGAGATACAGTTCTTCAGGCTTATGAAGAATTAAAAAAACGAGGTATTATATATTCTATTCTAGGTAAAGGCTATTATATAAAAACCATTGAAGTAAAAATAAAAAAGAGGATTTTTTTACTTTTTGATGAGCTTAATATTTTTAAGGAAGATTTATATAATTCCTTTTTAGAAAATATAGGAATGAATACCCAGGTTGATATTTTCTTTCATCATTTTAATCTTCAAATGTTTAATAAAATAATTAACGAAAGTAACGGGAATTATACTAAATATATTATTATGCCAACTAATTTAGATGGTGCTGCAGCTATAATTAGAACCCTACCAGTTGAGGATGTTTATATATTAGATCAAACAAATACTGAATTAAAATCATTTCCTGCGGTATATCAAAATCACAAGAAAGATATTTATAATGGATTAAAAGAAGGTAAAACTAAATTAATAAAATATGAAAAATTAAACATGATTTTTCCTGGTTTTAGGGAACCCGTAGGAATGAAAATTGGTTTTAAAAAATTTTGTAGAGATTTTGGATTTAACCATACTGTTTATGCTGAATTTAAAGATCGTAAAATAAAAAAAGGCGAAGTATATATAATTCCTGACGATAGAGATTTAGTAAATGTGATTGAAAAATCTAAGCAACAAGATCTAATTCTTGGAGTAGATTTCGGAATCATTTCCTACAACGAAACCACTTTGAAAAAAGTGGTCGAAAACGGCATAACAACTATATCTACTGATTTTGTTGCGATGGGAAAAATTTTAGCCCAAATGATTTTGAACGGAAAAAAGGAACAAATAGAAAATAAATGTACCTTGATAATTCGAAAATCATTATAATTAGGTCTCCTAGCCGCTTTTTTTTATGGTTCTAAAAGTCAAATTTATTCTTGGGTTTTTGACTTTTTTTTGAGCTGGTATTTGGTGAACCCAATGGTGTTGTAAAGCACCTCTCATTATCAGCAATGAACCCGATGTTAATTCAAACTTAAAATTTAAATCTGGATTCTGTCTGTGTTTTATATCAAATCTTCTGGTTTCTCCTAGGCTTACAGATGCAATTGTAGGATTTTCTCCAAGTTCTTTTTCATTATCAGCATGCCACCCCATTTTGTCATTACCATCATTATATAAATTCAATAAAACGCTTGTAAAATCTTCGCCAGTGATAAATTTTTCAATTTGGAATTTAATCTCAAGTAATTCTTTAGTCCAAATTTCAGGTAAACAATTTATTCCAGAATAGGAATAATTAAAACCTTCATATCCATACCAAGCTGTTTTTCTGGGAACAGAATAGGTTTTTCCATAAAAGTTTACTTCTTCTTGTTTCCAATTAATGTTATTTTGTAACAAATCAAAGTAGTTTTTCGCTTCAGTTGCTGACAAAAAGTTTCGCATGAACAAAATTTCACCATCCTGTAATGAAATTACTTCAAACGCTTTTTCTTGTTCTTCTGGAGTAAATAAATCCATAGCAATATTTGTTACAAATTAATTTGAATAGAATAGATTTAAATAGACTATTTTTTGATATTGTATTTCTCATACTGATTTACAACAATGGTAGCTTTTAAATCAAACATCAAATTGTACAATCCAAAGAAGGTACGATTCATATATATGAAATGTTTTGACCCTCTATTTCCATTCATTTTCCTCAAATTGGTGTCTTTTGCAAATCGTTCTCCCAATTTAGCGATGTTACCAAAAAATTCAGGGTTAGAAAAATCAAAATGTTCTTCTTGAAATGGTAAAGTAAACAAATACATTAAATCGTAGAACATTGTTGTGAAATAGTCCACTTCTTCGATTGAATCGTCACTTCTTAGAATTTCTAATTCAAATAATTTCTTTTTAAATAAATCTGTATTATTGATTACATTTTTGTCAATTAATTCAAAATAAGGTATATAAAAATCATTTGGAATCGTTTTCATACATCCAAAATCAAGAGCGATCAGTTGGTTTCGTTCGTTCACCAAAAAATTTCCTGGATGCGGATCGGCATGGACTTTTCTCAAAATGTGAATTTGATACATATAAAAATCCCATAAGGCTTGACCTATTTTATTTGCAATTTCTGAATTTTCATTAACTGCTGTAAATTCTGAAAGGTGAACCCCAGTCATCCAATCCATGGTGATGATTCTCTCAGATGAAAATTCAGGATAATAGTTTGGAAATATTAAATTTTCAATTTTTTGACAGGCTTTAACCACTTCTTGGCTTTGATTTAATTCCAATAAGTAATTGGTTTCTTCGATTAATTTGTCTTCCACTTCCTTAAAATACTTATCAGAATCTTTACCTTGAAGATTAAACATTCTTATTGCTATTGGTTTAACCAAAGCCAAATCTGATGAAATACTATTAGCAACTCCAGGATATTGAATTTTTACAGCTAAAACTTTTCCGTTTTTCTCTGCTTTATGAACTTGCCCAATACTAGCGGCATTTACCGAATTAGCATTAAATTCATCGAAAATTTCATAAGGTGATTTCCCAAAATTATTTTTAAATGTTTTTAAAACTAAGGGAGCGGATAGGGGTGGAACTGAAAATTGAGATAGTGAAAATTTTTCAACATAGGCTTGTGGAAGAAAGCTCTTGTCCATACTCAACATTTGAGCGACTTTAAGCGCACTTCCTTTCAAACTTTTAAGACCGTCATAAATATCTTCTGCGTTATTTTCATTTAGTTTATCCCTATTTAGTTCGGAATTAACCATTTTTTCACCATAATACTTCAGATAATTAACTCCAACTTTTGCTCCTGTTTGTACTAATTTTGTTGCTCTTTGAATTTTAGATGTTGGAATGTAGTCTATAGTTTTCATTATTTTGAATATATTTTTTCTTTGAATATGAATTTTCCAAAATCTATTAAACTATCTAATGGGGCCACATTAAATAATTCGAAAGCTGTATTTATAGATTTTTCAATATAAATATCCGTTTTTTCAAATGCCGGAGAGGTATCGTCTATCCAAAATTTTATAGTCAATAACAATTGAAACCAACATGATTCTAGAATCGCTTTTTCTTGAAAATTTTGAAATTGCTCTTGTTTGGTTCTAATCTCATCGGTAATAATTTCAGAAACAAATTCTATATAGCTTTTTCTTAAATTTGATAATTTTGTCAAACTTTTAAGTTGATTTCCAGATTCTTTTAAAGCCATTACAACATAACTTCTGTTGGCAGTTAAAAGTTCAAAAAAAGTAAAATTGAAACTTAATAATTTACTTCTCATGTCATAGGTTTCGAAATCTTTGCCTTTTTTAAGAAGAGCGATTGTTTTTTCAAAGAACATATTAAAAATTTCCTTTTCAATACTTTCAATTGTTCCAAAGAAATTGTAAAACTCCTTTTCGGTAATGTTATTTAGTTTAGAAAATTGATATACAGATTTTGGCTTTTCATTATGCTCTAACACATAATCCATATACATTGATACAATTTTGTCTTTTGAAAGTTCTGATTTCTTAGTTGCCATATTATTATTGTAAATTTATGAGTGTAAAGATAAATAATGTTTAATTATTTTCTACTTTTGTTAAACAAAATAATTTGTTAATTTTTTTAATTCAATTGCAATGAAGAAAGTTATTCCCGATAATGTAGTTTTTGACGAGGAAAATGGGTACAACGCGAGTTTATTAAATTATCCCACTAGTGTTGGTTCACCTGTAATAAAAATCGACAATTTAGTTTCTTGGAAAAGCAGGGGCATTAGTAATGTAAATAAGCAATTTGAAAATAAATTCAACGAGCTCAAAATTCAGTATGAAAATTTAATGAAGGAATTCGAATGCAATGAACTGGTTTACAATTCAAATTTTTCATTTGAGCCTGTTATCGGTGAAATCTACCATTTGTATATTGGTGACGATGGATCTAATTTTTTGTCATTAATTTCACCTTTGGAATGGAACAAAGAACACTTAGGAACCTTTCAATTGAACAGTGATAAAAAATGGATTGCAATTGTATGAAAATTTATAATTTACCTTATTAATGATATTAAATTTTAATTCTGAAGACTTAATGGCTTTGGAAAAACACAAGCGGGCACACTTCATTAACAGTTTAGGTGGTTTTAAAAGTGTTTCGTTAGTAGGAACTTCTGATAAAGAAGGCAATTCTAACTTAGCAGTTTTCAGTTCAATTTTTCATATAGGTGCCAATCCACCTTTAATTGGTTTGATTTTTAGACCATCACCACCTGAAAGAAATACGTTTGCTAATATTATCAAAACCGGTTTTTATACCTTAAATCACATTAACGAAACTATTTACAATCAAGCGCATCAAACGTCTGCTCGATACGATAAAGGAATTTCTGAATTTGAAATTACGGGTTTAAATCGGGAATACAAAGACGGTTTTTTTGCCCCATATGTAACTGAAAGTAATATACAATTGGGTATTGAATTTAAAGAAAAAATAGATATTTCTATCAATAATACAACTTTAATTATAGGAGAAATAATTCAAGTTTACATTCCTGAAGATTGTCTTTATGAAGATGGATTTGTTGATATAGAAAAAGCAAATTCGATTACTTGTTCAGGCTTTGACAGTTATCATAAAACGGTTCAATTGGACCGATTAAGTTATGCTAAACCAAATCAAGACCTCACTTCATTATTAAATAAACATTAATATGAAGGTTTTCTTAAAAGCAAAATGGGAAAATATCATAATGGCAAATTATCAAGTTGATCCCCAATTGCTGTTGCCTTTTTTACCAAAAGGCGTTTCATTGGATTTATATAACGGAAAAGCGTATGTTAGTTTAGTTGGATTTATGTTTAAAAACACCAAATTATTTAATGTTCCAATTCCATTTTTCGGATCTTTTGAAGAAATAAATTTACGATTTTATGTTGTAAGGAAAGAAGGAAATAACCTAAAAAGAGGAGTTGTTTTTATAAATGAAACCATCCCTTATAAGTTGGTCGCTTGGATTGCCAATAAATTGTATAATGAACATTATACTGTGGTTCCTACAAAACACCAATTGAATAACAATGGCGAGTCCAACCAAATTAAATTTGAATGGTTGTTTCAAAAAAAATGGAATAGCATTGCCGTTGAATATATGTCAAAAACGGAGACTACGAAAACCGATAGTTTAGAAAAATTCATATATGAACATTATTATGGTTATACAAAAATTAACGAGCATCAAACGGAAGAATACCAATTAAGGCATCCTAGTTGGAAGACACATAAAATTACCGACTATAAAATTGATTGTGATTTTGAAGCCATGTACGGAAAATCATTTTCTATTTTAAATAATACACAACCTAGTGAAGTCTTTATTGCAGAGGGTTCAGATGTTTCCATCTATTGGAAAAGAAATAAAATAAGAGATTGACAATGAAAGGAGTTAAAAAACAAAATTTACCCAATAAAATATGTTTGGTTTGCAACAAACCATTTTCATGGCGAAAGAAATGGGAAAAAGTGTGGGAAGAAGTGAAATATTGTAGTGATAAATGTAGAATGAATAAATAAAATGAAAAAAACGTTACGATTAATTCTTGGCGATCAATTGAATAGTAATCATTCTTGGTTTTCAACTGTAAATGATACTGTGACTTATGTAATGATGGAAATCCGAACGGAAACCGATTACACCCAACATCATATTCAAAAAGTAGTGGGAATATTTGTTGCTATGCGAAATTTTTCAGCACAATTAAAATCAATAAATCACAATTTGATTTACCTGCAATTAAACGATAAAAACAATTTTCAATCCTTTGCAAAAAACATACAAAATCTAATTTCAGAACAACAATTCAATCACTTTGAATACCAATTTCCAGATGAATACCGCGTTGATGAGGACTTGAAACAACTTTGTAATACAATTTCTATAACTACTAATGTAGTCGATTCTGAACATTTTTTTACATCAAGAAATGAATTAGGAGATTTCTTTGAAGGTAAAAAGACATTTTTAATGGAGAGTTTTTATCGCGCCATGAGAAAAAAACATAATGTATTAATGGAAGGTGACCAACCTCTAACCGGAAAATGGAATTACGATAGTGATAATAGAAAGAAATTACCAAAAGATCACAAGCCAACTTCTCCGTTAGTTTTTAATAATAATGTTTCCGATATTCTAATTGAAATTAATAAAACAGATATTAAAACTATTGGATCAATTGATGCTGAAAATTTTGTTTGGCCAGTTAATAGAGAACAATCTCTTGAATTATTAGACTTTTTTGCAACTGAGTGTTTGCCTTTATTTGGAAGTTTTCAAGATGCGATGTCGCCGAATGAATGGTCGATATATCACTCCAGAATTTCTTTTTCAATGAACATTAAATTGATTTCTCCTAAAGAAGTTATTGATCGAGTAACCATTGAATGGCAAAAACGTTCTCATGAAATTGAGTACCATCAATTGGAGGGTTTTGTTAGGCAAATTATAGGATGGAGAGAGTATATGCGTGGGATATATTGGAATGAAATGCCCAATTATGCGAATTTAAATTATTTCAATAATTTAGAAAAATTACCTAATTGGTATTGGACTGGGAACACTAAAATGAACTGTTTAAAAGATGCAATAAATCAATCTTTACAATTCGGATATGCGCACCACATTCAAAGATTAATGATTACTGGAAATTTTGCACTTTTAGCTGGTGTTCATCCTAATGAAATAGATTCTTGGTATTTAGGAATTTATATTGATGCATTTGAATGGGTTCAAATTACCAATACTCGCGGAATGAGTCAATTTGCTGATGGTGGAATTGTGGGCACTAAACCCTATGTAAGTTCTGCCTCTTATATTGATAAAATGAGTAATTACTGTGGAAGTTGTTATTATAAAAAAGCAATAAAAACTGGAGATAAAGCTTGTCCTTTCAATAGTTTGTATTGGAATTTTTATGATAAAAATGAAAGTAAACTATCAAAAAATCCTCGAATTGGAATGATGTATAATGTTTGGCGAAAAATGAAACCCGAAGATAAAACGGCATTACTTGAACAAGCCGATTATTATTTAAAAAACATAAATGATTTATGAAAACTATAATTGTTTGGTTTAAAACAGATTTACGATTGCACGATAACGAAACACTTGTGAAGGCAATTGCTCAGGGCGAAGCGATTGTTCCGATTTATTGTTTTGATGATTCTCATTTCGTAGAATCTGAATATGGATTTCAAAAAACAGGAAGTTTTAGGGCTCAGTTTTTATTGGAATCGTTAACTGATTTAGATAAGAATTTGAGAAAATTAGGATCAGGATTGGTTATTTTAAGAGGTAAACCCGAAGTTGAAATCCCAAAAATTGTCAGTCAATATAGAGCTAATAAAGTAGTTGCTAAACGCGAAGTTGCTTTCGAGGAACGGCAAACGGAATCGAAAGTACAAGAAGCACTTTTTAAATTAAAATGTGAATTTCAATCCTTTAGTACAAGTACTTTATATCATGCTGAAGATTTGCCTTTTTCAATAAAAGATATTCCAGATGTTTTTACCAATTTCAGAAAGAAAACAGAAAAAGATGCTACAATTAGAGCTTCATTTGAGTCGCCAGTTCAAATAAAATTACCATCGATTGAAACTACAATATTTCCAACAATGAAGGAATTAGGTTTGAATTTTCAACAAATAGATCCCAGAGCTGCAATATCATTTAAAGGTGGGGAGTCAAAAGCTATTGAAAGATTAAATCATTATTTCTTTGAAACCAATTGCATTTCAAATTATAAAGAAACTCGTAACGGTTTGATAGGAGAGGACTATTCCTCAAAATTCTCTGCTTGGTTGGCTTTAGGCTGCATTTCACCAAGATTTATTTATCGAGAATTAAAAAAATATGAAACACAATTTGGAGCTAATGATTCTACTTATTGGTTGGTTTTTGAGTTGTTATGGCGAGATTATTTTAGATTTATGATGAAAAAACACCAATCTAAATTTTTTCAACCATCTGGAATTAAACATAGTAAAATTCGCAAAGTGAATAATGATACTCAAAAATTGCAGGATTGGATTGAGGGAACAACGGGAATTGACTTTGTTGATTCCAATATGATTGAACTAAAACTCACTGGTTTTATGAGTAATCGAGGTCGTCAAAATGTGGCTAGTTATTTATGTAATGACTTAAAATTGGATTGGAGATTAGGCGCAGCTTATTTTGAGCAACAATTGATTGATTATGATGTGTGCAGTAACTGGGGTAATTGGGCCTATTTGGCTGCCGTTGGAAATGATCCGAGAGACAATCGTTATTTCAATATTGAAAAACAATCTCAGACTTACGATAAAAATAAAGAATATAGAAACTTATGGTTGAATTTAAAGTAAATCAATTTATAAAGTAATCTTCTAAATTTCTATTATATCGTTTTGAATTTGATTTACAAAATCGATGTATTTTTCTCTTCTGCTATTTATAAATAACTCTCTATCTTTAAATATTTCTGATTTTATAGAAAGTTGAGATTCATTTAATTGATCATCTGACAAGGAATCAATAGAAATCATGTAGAGTTCAACTAGCAATGGAAGTACACAAATCCCTTTTCTAGTTGCAAGAAAAACAGCACTTTTTTTAGTTCCTTTAGGATTTACTTTAGTTACATAGCCAAATTCAATTAAATGAACTAAACGAGAGGTTAAAATATTGGAAGCAATTTTTTCTTTAGAATTGGAAAACTCCTTAAAGGTAGATTTTCTATGTAATAACATGTCTCTCAATAACAATAAAGACCATTTGTCACCAAATAAGTCAACAGACATGGCAATTGCACAGGTAGATCTATAATTGTTATTTTTCAAGGATTATCGTTATTATTAATTAGAATTATTTATTGAATTTAATCGATTGCAAATTTATAGCATTAGATTTAATAAAAATATAATTTTATCTTAATAATAAGTAATTAATTGCATTTTAAAAGTAAAAATTAATTCGCTTGAAGTGAAATAGTTATGCTAATATGATTTAGTTTTACTAAAAACTTACCTGTCTCAATATAGTTTTTCCAAAAGGAACAAGTTGAATGGTTTCAATTTGATTATTTGACTTGTTTTTTGCTTTAATTTCTATTTTTCCATTGTCATATTTCGCTTGATTGTCACTAATAAATTGATAGCTACTTTTATCTTTAGAAATATAGAATAAATCATCAAAATTGGTTAAATATGATTTTCCTTTTTGTTCAATTGATTCAAATGATTTTGCATAAAATAATGGCCCATAACTAAAATATTTCTCTTTATTTCCATCCTCTTTTATTTGAATTTCAGTTAGAAACTCAATTTTGATTTTATTGTCTTTACCCATTTTTCTATCAAATACTAAAAACTCATTATCAATAGCATAACTTTCATTAGTCAGCACTTTGGTTGCCCAAGAGGGTTTTCTAATTTTGATAATAAAATGAGCATATTTTGGATTTGAAATTTTGAATGTAAATTTGTTTTGGTAAGGATATTCTGTAATCGTTTCAATTTTAACCGAATGATTTTTAATTTTAGTTTCAACTGTATTGGGCATCAATAAAACATTAACCAAAACATTATCATTTTCTTTCAACCATGATTTTTCTAGGAAATAAGGAGTAATTCTTCCAGCATTCGGGTTGCAACAAACCGCAACATCCTGGTGTGCAGGGGAATATTTATATCTAGTTTGTTTTCGATTTGTTTCCACATCACCGTTTTTAGTACCATCCATCTCAAATGAATTATCTGTTTTTAAATAAGCAATACAAGAATGATCTGGATTTCTTGATCCTTGTGCAGCGTTATAAAAAATAGTTTCTACCATTTCAGCAGATTTAACATTCCCTTGTTTTTGAAATAATACAGTATAACTATTCAATAATTCATGCAAAGAGCAATATTCATAACCAGTTTGTGTCGCGTTTGCTGTTCTTTGGGCAATCCATTCATCGCCAATTGCACCTCCAGTTAATGTTGTAGATTTTTCAATTCTTTGAATATAAATTTGAAGCGCTTTTTGCAATTCGGCATCATTTGAAGCATAAGCAGCTACAATAAGCGGTCGCAAATGCTCATAAGTATGAACGCCATGGGATTGTAATTTGTAATTTGGATTCAATATATTCTCCATTTGAACGTCTTTTTCAGATTGATACGTTTTGCAAAAGTCTTTAAATAAAAATAAGGCATAATCGGTATATTTTCTATCACCCGTGATTTGGTACATTTTATCCAATATATCTGTAAAAGTCAATCCGTGAGAAACCCCTCCATTGAATTCCTTGCCAGACGAATAAGGACTTGAACTATTTATAGGATAATTGGTCATCACATTATCGACTGCTTTCACAATCGCATTCCTTAACTTTGGATCTTTTGAATATTCATAATACGCCAACAATCCTCTGTACATAGTTGTTTTCGACCAAAGTTCGCCGTTTTCTGAATTGAAATTGTATCGCAATTCTTTGTCATAAATTCCGATATAACCATCTTCATCTTGTGAATTAAGGATTTTTCGAACGTAGTTTTCGACTTTTTCTATTCCTTTTTTATCGTTAAGAAGAATTACATTTCTGATATAACCGTCCCACCAATTGGATTGTGTTTCGCTGTTCCACCATTTGTATTGTTCTGATCCTTCTGTGTCGCCTTCTTTATTGTTTCCTAAATCTTTCAATTTACTGTTTTTGTGAATTCTTCCCGAACTATAAATAGGATCATTGATTAAGTCAGGAACCAATTTATCTAGATTTCCTACAAAACCATCAACGTCTTTTTCCATTTGAACTTTAAGCCAACCTGAAGGTTTTATACTACCAAATGGAAGAATTTGATATTTTTCTACAACTTTACTTTGTTTCTTTTCTTGTGAATTCAAAGTTAAAGAAAACAGTAGCAATAATGCTAGGGATATTTTTTTCATTTAAAAATTTATTTATTAGTCATTTGGAAATTTAAATTACCGCCAGACATTATTTCAGAATACTTGATAAAAGGTCTTTTTAATAGAGAATTGTTAAGTTTTGGATTTTCTTGAAAATAGTTATTAGAAGAATAATTCAGAGCTTTAATTGTAAAAGTTTTATTGTTTTTCAAATGTAAAGTCGTCTTTTTAAATTGCGGAACTCCAATAACAAATTCGCCGTTTGCTGGATTTACTGGATAAAAACCAAGTGAGGACAAAATATACCAAGCCGACATCTGGCCGCAATCGTCATTTCCAATCATGCCGTCTGGGGTATTGTTGTGAAATTCGTTGATGATTTTATGAATGTATTTTTGTCCGATTTTTGGTGAATCAGAGTAAGCATACAAATACACAATATGATGACTTGGTTCGTTTCCATGAGCATATTGTCCGATCATCGCTTCCTGACCTAAAAATTTATTTGGATTTTTGCTTTCAATGGTAAAGAAATCATTCAGTTTTTTGGTAAAAGCAGCTTTTCCTTCTAATAAATTTTTCATTCCTTCAATATCATATTGCGCTGGCGTCCAAAAATATTGCCACGCGTTGGCTTCGGTATAATCTCCCGGATTGTTCATTGGAGAGGTAGCTGTTAATGGATCAAATGGTGTTCTCCAATTGCCATTAGTATCTTTTCCTCGAAATAACTTTGTTTCAGTATCAAATAAATTTTTGTAGAAATTGGCTCTTTTGGTGAAATTTAAATTGGTTTCTTTATCATTCAATTTTTCAGCCATTTTCGCCACGCACCAATCATCAAAACCGCTTTCTAATGTTCTAGAAACGGCTTCGTTATCCAATTTATCAAATGGATAATAACCATATTGATTGTACAATTCCCAATTGGAATTAAAATGGCTTTGTGTTGATGTTTCAATCATTGCTTTTAGCGCTTCCTTTTTATCAAACCCTTGGAATCCATTTTGGTAAGCCGATAAAATCATTGGAATAGAATGGTTCCCAATCATGCAATAATTGTCTTGTCCCCAAGCCGTCCAAATGGGTAAAAAACCAATTGCTTTATGGTGTAAAAGCATTGTATTTACAATTCCGTCAATTTTTTCTGGAACAATTATTTGAAGTAATGGAAATGCACCTCTATAAATATCCCAAATCGATAGGGTAGAGTAGTATTCCTTATTTGGCGCAATTGAAATAATATCATCTGCGCCTCGATATTTTCCGTTTCTATCAGCAATATTTGAGGGTTGCAAAAGCAAATGATATAAAGAGGTGTAAAAAATTTCTTTTTGTTTTTGAGTTGCCTCAATGTCAATTCGATTCAAATATTCATCCCAAATTTTTACCGCTTCTTCTCTAACATTATTAAAATCCCAATTAGGTATTTCTGAAGTTAAATTGACTTTAGCGCCTTCAATACTCACAGTTGATAAAGCAATTTTGACATGTAAAATGTTGTTTTTGGGCAATTCAAAATCTAAATTATATTTCGGTGCATTCTGCTTTTTTTCTTTCAGAATTTCTTTTGATGCATAAAAAGGAGTTTCGAATTTAATCGTAAAGAAATACTTTTTAGTTACCCAACCTTTGGTTTTACAATAACCTGAAATAGTAGTTGGATTTTCAATTTTAATATCACTTTCTAAAACCAAACTGTCATTTAAAAATTGAATTCCGTGTTGAAAATCCAATAATAATTTGCCTTTTGAATCTGGAAAAGTATATTTATGAAAAGCCACTCGTTCTGAACATGTGAGTTCGATTTTTACTTCGTCTTTTTTCATTAATGAATAATAACCTACGGAAGCTGTTTCTGAGTTTTTGAAGTAACTATTTTTAAATTTTGACTTATTTTCATTATAGGGTAATAATAGAATATTTCCCATTTCACCAATTCCAGTTCCACTAAAACGCATTTGCGAAAAGCCTAGAATTAGTGAGTCTTTATATTGATAGCCACTGGTGTGATTCCATCCTTCCACACTATTATCAGGGCCAGGCTGAACCATTCCAAAAGGCAATGAAGGCCCAGGAAATGTATGTCCAGTCCCATCAGTTCCGATGAAAGTGTTTACAAATTTTGAATTACTTTGTGCAATAATTGGATTAAATCCAATCATAGAAAGTGCTATAATTATAATTTTCTTTATTGCCATAATGAATCCATTTGTTCCAAACTTTTATTTTTGGTTTCTGGAACTTTTCTCCAAACAAATAGTAAAGATAGAAGACATAGTATTGAAAACAAATAAAAAGGAAATGCTCCATTAAAATGTGTTTTTAACCATTGATTTTCAATTAAACTTGGAAAAACTTGAGTCACTACAAAATTGGCAACCCATTGAATAAAAACGCTAATTGCCAAGGCTAGACTTCTAATTTTATTTGGAAAAATTTCTGATAATAACACCCACACAATTGGTCCCCATGAAATACTAAATGAAGCCATAAATAGTAGTAAGAAGGGTAATACCCAATTACCGATGGCCTCAAAATAAATAAATGAGCCAACTGCAGCTAAGGCAATTGTCATTCCGATTGAACCAATATAAAGCAAGGGTTTTCTTCCCATTTTATCTACAAAACGAATTGCCAATAAAGTGAAAATTAAGTTTACTACTCCAAGAATACTTGTTTCTAATAAGGAAACATCTGTTGAACTTCCTAAGCTTTTAAATATCTCAGGTGCATAATAAAGAATGGCATTGATTCCTGTTAGTTGTTGTAAAACCGAAAGTCCAATTCCAACGAAAAGTGCTTTTTTAAACATCGGATTAACCAAATTTTTCCATTGGTTTACTTCTTTAACATTGATTGAATTTTCAATTTCTTCTTGAACTTGAAGTACTTCTTCAGGAGAATTTATTTTGTCTAATACACCAACCGCTTCTGCCGTTTTTCCTTTTTGAAATAACCATCTTGGGCTTTCAGGAATTAGAAATATAAATATTAAAAAGAGTATTGAAGGGATAATTTCTGATCCAAACATCCAACGCCAACCAATATTCAAATTCCATACAGAATCTCCTTGAAGTGCAATAAAATAGTTTACAAAATAGACTACCACAATTCCAATTACAATTGCTAATTGGTAGTTTCCTACTAAAGCGCCACGTCTTTTTGGAGGTGCAATTTCAGCTATATACATTGGGACAACCATAGATGCAATTCCAACACCAATTCCACCAATAATTCGAAATACTACAAACATTGAAAAGGAAATGGGTAGGGCAGTTCCAACTGAATTTAGAATAAATAAAAGAGCTGTAATCAACATAGTGACTTTTCTTCCAAATCGATTACTAAAATAATCAGAGATAAATGCACCAATAATACAACCAACTAATGCGCTTGATATTGCCCAGCCAGTTTCTACAGGTGTTAAATGAAAATACTCAGTTAAATTGCCAATCGCACCCGAAATTACGGCTGTATCATAACCAAATAATAAACCTCCAAGTGCAGCACTTAAAGCGATAAATAATATGTAATTCTTTTTCTTATTTTCCATTATTAAAGATTTTGTTGTAAATATTTTTTCATCTGTAGGTTGGTTTCCCATTGATTTGATAGTGGTTTTTTAGTAAATGGTTCTTCGGGCATATATGGAAAAGGGCCAAATTCAGGGGTTATTGTAATTTGATTACAATTTCTTTTTGTATGATATTCAATAATTTCTTTCCACCAATTTAAATAGTTTTCAAGATAAGATTGCCATTCTGGTGCAAATGGATTGTTTACTTGTGGGCTTTGTTCAAATCCAATTCTGGCGTGTAAGTGTTTTATTTTAGGATAAATTTTCGTCAATAATTCTTTTTGATCGGCCAAATTACTTTCTGATACTACACAGAAATGAGAAAAATCGGCTACTAAACTTAATCTTGGAAATAATTCTAAATACTGATGTAGTGTTTTCAAATGGAATGAAAATCTTCCCCGATGAATTTCATGAACTATGGGAACCTCGTATTTCTTGGATATATTCTCAGTGATTTCGATGATCTTACAGTTATCACTAAAATCATAATAATCTTTTCCGGTATGAGAATTAATAAAATCAGGTTTTAATTTTGCTAAAAATTCTAGTCTTTCGGACATTCGATTACTATATTCGATTACCGACTCTGTTTTATTTGACAGAACTTGTTGGGCAATGAAAATGAAATTAGCATTAATTGTAGCTCTAATATTTTTTATTTCAGCTGTGAATTCATCAATAAATTCAGAGTTATCAGGGAAATTAATTTCAACACCATCATAACCATTCGAAATCACATTCGATAGAAATTCTTTAGCCGATTGATTTTCGTAACCCCAAAAAGTACTTATATATTTGATATTCATATTATTTAGAATATAAAACAGGATTAATAGGAGAGTTAATTATTTCTCCAATTTTAGCTCCAGGACACCAAGTATTCCAATCGTGAATTTGGTTTTTATTGTCAGGATTTTTCAAAAGCATGTCTTTGTCCATGTATATAATAGTCATCACTTTTCTCATTTCGTTAGTCACATTTGCACCAGCACGATGAAAAACCCAACCTGAATGAAAACTTATTTCACCTAAATCAAAGGCTTCAATTACATGTTTGAAATCAGTTACACGCAATTTCTTTTGAATAACTTCTTCACTTTCATCACCAATTTCTAATTCTCGACCTTCCACAATAGTGTGACTTCCTGCACTGAATTCCAACGGTCCCATTTCCAAAGGCGTTTCTTGAAGGGGCAACCAAGCGGTAATAGTTTTATCTGTTTCTAATGGCCAGTAATATTGATCGGCATGCCAAGGAGTGATTCCTCCGCCACCTTCTTTAAATAAAGCTTGGTCGTGATACAATCGAACGCCATTTACTTCCATTAAATCAGATGCAATTTTTGCTATTCGTTTACTGAAAATTAATTCTTTAATAATTGGGTTTTCTGTCCATAAATTGAATAATTGTAAAAATGCTTTT
>Ga0102879_1000466_pt1 | contig 18245 bp, 18 predicted proteins | sample Colrivmet1548B02_FD_78187 | JGI IMG/M metagenome (GOLD analysis project Ga0102879, IMG submission 78187) | Estuarine microbial communities from the Columbia River estuary - metaG 1548B-02 | ecosystem: Environmental > Aquatic > Marine > Intertidal zone > Estuary | place: USA: Columbia River... | reverse complement strand
CATGCTGGAAGTGCTGGTTCTGCTCGCGGCAGCGGAGGAATGGCGTCGAAGCTATCGGCCGCACGAATTGCATCGTGGTCTGGGGTGCGAACGGTGATTGCGAGCGCAACTCGTGCTGATGTGTTGGAGCAAGCAATCGCCGCTGTTCCTGGCGCGGGTACACAATTTTTACCGCACAACCGAAATCTCTCGGCTCGCAAATTATGGATTGCATTTGCAGCGCAACACAGCGGCAGCGTTGTGGTGGATGACGGCGCCAGAACCGCTTTGATCGAGCGAAATACTTCGTTACTGCACGCAGGGATCGTTGAAGTGCACGGTGACTTCGTGGCTGGTGACACGGTAGAAATCAAGGACATGCGCGACGTGGTGTTTGCGCGCGGAATGGTTTCGGTCGATGCCGTACAGGCCGGTGCCGCAGCAGGTAGGCACAGTTCCGAACTTCCAGACGGAGTAGTAACCGAGTTAGTTCACCGTGACGATTTGGTCATTTTGCTCAACACAAAATGACGAATGTCTGGCGCACCAAATGCCAGCAAACCAATCACGTACATCAGTAGCCCCAAACAGGAGCTCACAACAATCCGTGTCAACGCAGCTACACCAACATTTGAGCCAATAAGCCCACTGGTGAGTCGGATAGTTACAGCCATCAATGCGGCGGCTCCGACGATGCGAAGTATCGAAATCAACAGCGGAGAAAGCTGCAATGAAGGTGTTGATCGATGTAGAACGAGCAATGCAATTGCTGCCGAAATGAGGTAGGCAAGGGAGTAGGCGATTCCTAAACCGAGAACATCAAATCGGTCGACGAGCAATAGCGCAAAAACTATGTTCAGGGCATTTTCAACGAGATTGATCAGAAATGGTGTGCGCGTATCGTTGCGGGCATAAAAGCCGCGAAGAACAAAGAGATATACCGAGAAACCCGCTACTCCTAGAGCGAGCCCAGACAATGCTCTAGCGGTATTGGAGGTGGCAACTTGATCGAAGTTGCCGTGTTGGAGCAGCGTTCCAACGATTGGCTTAGCGAGTAAGAAGAGCCCAACCGCGGCTGGGATAGTGAGCATTGCCGTGTAGCGAATTCCGTCGTTCATTCGGCGCGCAAAAGCTGCTTCGTCATCGAGATGGATCAGCCTTGATAATTCGGGTACCAAGGTGGTGGCAAGCGATACAGCAAGCAGACCATGAGGTAATTGGAAGATAACAAAAGCCTTTGCGTAGGCGTCCACCCAACCGCTTCCAGGCGATGCAAGGTTTTTGATGACCACGAGTGCAATTTGATTGGCAACGACATACCCAAGAGTCCAAGTTGACAAACGAATCAGACGTGCAACTGCCGGATGTCGAAATTGTGGCCTAAAAGAGATTGGTATACCGCTGCGACGCACGGCCAGCAATTGAGTAATCGCCATCAATGCAATACCTGCTGTCGTGCTCAATCCGAGTGTCCATAGCAGCGAATTGTTTGATACAACTTCGCCCAATTGGGGAGGCGAAGCTGCGCCAATCGAAGGAATGTAGAGAAGAAACGCAATTGCCACGATGTTGGCGAGAACGGGCGACCAAGCTGCTGCAAAGAACTGTCGTCGGGCATTGAGTAGCGCAGAAGTTATTGCGCTTATCCCGTAGAAGAAGATCTGGACGAGGAATATTCTCGTGAGCGCCGTGCCGGCTTCTCGGTAGGCGTCGGCGTCCACTGCGCTTGCTGGGTTGAGCGAGAAAAGGTGAAATATTGCGGGTGCTGCTAACACCGCGACGACAGTGACGGAAATCAGCACATACAAGGCAGTGCTGACGATGGCGTCAATGTCGTTGTTCTCTTTGTGATCATTATCAACGAGCCGAGCGAAGAGGGGGACAAGGCTGGCGGAAAGCACGCCACCGATGAATAGTTCGTAGATGGCGTTAGGGGCGTTATTTGCGCCATCGAATGCGTCGGCTAATGCGGTCTGGCCGATCACCATGCCGAAAATCACAATGCGCACAAGTCCCGTGATTCGGGAGACTGCGGTGCCAGAAGCAACGACGAGATTCGATCGAATAAGACCGGCCATGAGCACTCATCATCGTAGGGGTTTGGATCGGAGTGTCGGCGGGATCAAGCACTAAGGTTGCCCGAATGGAAAGCCGATTTGAGTCAGTTCAGCAGGTGCGAGACGGTCTAAAGCAGGTCAACTATTTGGCCGACGACGGCATCGCTGGTGTGGTCTATCTAGCGCAAAGGCTTGGAAAGCCAATTCTCGTCGAGGGCCCTGCGGGAACGGGAAAGACGCAATTGGCAAAGAGCGTTGCAGACATGACGGGTGCCCGACTCATTCGTCTGCAGTGCTACGAGGGTCTCGACGAGTCGAAGGCGCTCTACGAATGGAACTACAAGAAGCAGCTGTTGCGCATTCAAGCCGACAAATCAAGCGACTCTTGGAGCGAAGTTCACGACGACATTTTCTCCCAGGAATTTTTGCTCACCCGTCCTTTGCTTGAGGCGATCAGCAGTGAGGATCCAGTAGTTCTCTTGATAGACGAAGTAGACCGCGTCGAAATTGAGACAGAGGCATTGCTGCTCGAGATTCTCTCGGAGTACCAAGTTTCTATTCCAGAACTTGGAACTATCACGGCGAAGCAAATTCCTATGGTCTTCCTCACGTCGAACAACACACGCGAATTGTCCGAAGCACTCAAGCGCCGTTGCTTGTTCCTGCACATCGATTACCCAGATATGGAACGCGAAAAAGAAATTGTCCTCACGAAGGTTCCCGACATCACGCAAAACCTTGCCGACCAAATCGCACGTATCGTGCGAAGCATTCGTCAGTTGGATTTGAAGAAGGCACCATCGGTGAGCGAAACCCTCGACTGGGCACGGACATTGATGCTGCTTGGCATCGAACACATCGATGCTCAAGAGGCAAAAGAGACTCTCCACATCCTGCTCAAATACCAAACCGACATTGCCAAAGCGGCGAAGGAACTGTCGGTCGACAAGTGATCTGAACCATGCCCGTCCTTGACTTGATGTCGGGTTTTATTGTCGAGCTGCGCAATGCAGGGCTTCCCGTGAGCCTTACCGAGAACCTCGATGCAATGGAAGCGGTAAAAGAGATTCCTCTCGAGGATCGTCAAGCCTTCAAGTACGCGTTAGGTGCAACACTCGTCAAGAGCAATTCGCACTGGCGAGCATTTGAAACCATTTTTGAGGTGTATTTCTCGCTTCGCGGCGCCGAATACAACATCACAGATGGCGAATCCGATACGCCTGGCGAACTTGGACGCGACGAACAAGACTCGCAGCAACCTGGCGAGGGTCGTGGCCAAAGCGGAGGGATGGACGGGCTGACCCCCGAAGAACTCGCGCAGATGCTGATGCAGGCATTGATGAACGGCGACCAGGCCATGATGCGCGCGTTAGCCAAACAGGCGGTGCAACGTTTTGCGGGAATGGAGCCAGGTCGGCCAGTGGGCGGAACCTATTACCTCTACCGAACCCTGCGCAATCTTGATTTAGACAACATGCTCGAGAAGTTGATGCAGGCAAATAAAGATTCGGCGCAGCAAGACTTGACCAAGTTGGAAGAGCGCCTAGAAAAAGACGAGTTTGAGAGCCGCATAGAACAGTTCAAGCAAGAAGTCGAAGCAGAGATACGTCGCAAGCTAGTTGCCGATCGCGGAGCAGAGGCAATGGCGAAGACACTTCGAAAGCCACTTCCCGAAGATGTGGATTTCATGCACGCAAGTCGCGAAGAGATGCAGAGCCTGAAAAAGGCATTGCAACCGCTCACTCGCAAACTTGCGGCAAAGCTGGCGCGAAAGCGCAGGCATGGCCGGAAAGGTCCGCTCGATTTTCGCAACACCGTGCGCCACTCCCTCAGTTATGGCGGTGTGCCTGCAGATCCAAAATTTAAATATCCGCGCCCTGCCAAACCAGAATTGATGGTTGTCGCCGACATTTCCGGAAGCGTCGCTGCATTCGCGCGCTTTACGCTGATGCTCGTCTATGCCATTCAAGGGCAGTTTTCTAAAGTGCGATCATTCGTCTTTATCGATGGCCTCGACGAAGTGACCAGTTATTTCAAAAACACAGAAGACATCAGCGAAGCAATTCACCGAGTAAACACCGAAGCCGATGTGGTGTGGGTGGATGGACACAGCGACTACGGGCATGCATTTGAAGTTTTCTGGGAGAAGTACGGCAAGGACATCAATGCAAAAACCACCATCTTGTTGCTCGGTGACGCACGGAATAATTATCACGCAGCGCAATCGTGGGTAGTCAAAGAAATGCAAAAACGTGGACGACACGTCTATTGGTTAAACCCCGAACCGAAGAGTTACTGGAACACCGGAGATTCGATCGTGGGCGAGTACGGCACTTTCACTGATGGCGTTTATGAATGCCGCAACTTGCGACAGCTGGAAGGCTTTGTCGAGAAGCTGGTATGACCAAAACGCGGATCGTCTTGATTCGTCACGGCGAATCGAATGTCACCGTCCAGCGAGTGTTGGGCGGCCCACGCACGTGCAGTGGTTTGTCGGATTTAGGAAAAATGCAGGCCGAACGGCTGCGCGATCGTTTAGCAAACACACAAGAACTGCAGTGCGATGTGCTGTATTCGAGTGGCTATCCGCGAGCGAAGGAAACCGCTGAGATTATTGCGCCCGCCCTTTCCAGCTTGGCCATCAACATCGACACTCGATTCGGCGAGCACGACCCAGGCCCCGAATGCGATGGGCTTACCTTTGCGGAATTTGTTCGACGTCATGGCTCCCCAGATTGGGGCGGCGATCCCCACGCCGAGTTTTTCCCAGGTGGCGAGACCATCGCCCAGTTTCATCAACGGGTGTACTCGGGGTTGGATGCCGTTGTTTCTCAACACTTTGGCAAGACCGTGGTAGTTGCCTGTCATGGTGGAGTGGTGGACGCGATTCTTCGCCGAACCATGCGCACTCCACAAACTGGTGCATTTGAGGTGCACACCAAAAACTGTTCGCTTACCGAGATTGCAGAGATTCGAGCTGGGCACTGGGCGCTATTGCGCTACAACGACCACTCGCACCTTCATGGTCTTCCGGTCGCCACAAACATCGATTAGTTGGCCAACATGATTTCTCCGAATATTCCAATTGTGGTGATCGGTGCAGGAGCGGCCGGTGCAGTTGTTGCATCTCGACTGTCGGAAAATGAAAAGCAGTCCGTATTGCTGTTGGAAGCCGGGCCTGATTCTCAATCCTTTCAAGAGCCGGACGGCATCAAGTCGCCAAATTTCCTTAAGGCTTTACAAGTTACAGAAAGGACCTTTAGCAATTTGCACGTGCAACGTACAGCGCTGCAGGAATCGGTTTGGTATCCACGAGGTCGTGGCATGGGCGGCAGCTCGGCCGTCAATGCAATGGTGGCAATGGTGGGTATGGCGCAGGATTTCGAACGTTGGAAGAATCTGCATGGTTGCGACGGGTGGGATTGGAACGATGTAGAGCCTGTGTTTCGCGCATTGCCCTTTGCGACGACAACGGTTGACCAGTCGGATTGGGGCGTCATCGATTCGGCTTTAGTCGATGCGCTGATATCTATGGGTATTTCCCGCAACGATCACCTTTCGTCGGACTCGCGAACAGAAGAAGCAGTGGGTGCTGCGTCATTGCTATTTGATGGAACGCAACGAAGCTCGACAAACCTCGCGTACATGGATGATGCAAGAGGTCGACCAAATTTGACAGTCCGTGGAAATTGCGAAGTCGATTCAATCGTGATGAGTGGTACTCGGGCTGTGGGCGTGAAGTTGAGCGATGGATCCGTCATTGACGCATCGGGGGTCGTGTTGTGCGCAGGCGCAATTCATTCGCCCGCCGTATTGCTGCGCAGCGATATTCGCAGGAGGGGTATCGGAAAGGGCCTGAAGGATCATCCCGCAGTTGCGTTTTCTTTGCAATTGCGTGAAGCGGCAAAGTATCGGTTTGCGATTTCGACTATTTCTCGGTTGTCCTCGACGATTGGCTCAAGCGACATTCATGTACTTCCGATGAACGCTGTTTCCACCAGCGACACTAAGAGCGGCGCACTGCTTGCAGCGGTGATGGAAGTGACGTCCACTGGTTCTGTAAGGCTCGGCAGCAATGGACAACTCGAAGTTAATTTCTCTTTGCTATCGACGGAGCACGATAGGCAAGTGATGCGTGATGCAGTTGCATACGCATTGCAAGCCCTAGAACAAAAAGCGTTAGCGGATGTTGTGAGCGCCACATATTGTGACAACCTTGGAACACGATGTGATTGGCTTGCCGCAGCCACGAATGATCAACTGGATAATTGGATGGAGCGAAACGTGGGCGTCTATGCACACGCAGGTTGCTCGCTTCGGATGGGTTCAATAGATGATGAGAATGCTGTTGTTGACACCGAAGGTGCAGTCATCGGATATGAGGCGTTATGGGTTTGCGACGCTTCAATTTTCCCTGATTTGCCTCGCGCCAATCCGCAACTTGCAGTAACGATGGTTGCGGAGCGGATTGCCCCGCGCATTGCCGGATGGCTGGGTTTGTAGCTAAGCCCAATTGAGCGAACGCTCAACCGCCCGGCGCCATTGCTGAAACCTGGCATTCTCGCCACCATTCGGCTCTGGGTGAAACGTGCGCTCAAGATGCCAAGCGGCGGAGACGTCCTCCAGCGATGGCCAGACTCCCTCGGCTAGCCCGGCAAGGAATGCAGCACCCATTGCCGTTGTCTCAAGCTCTTGAGGGCGCAAGACATCAACCCCCAACAAGTCGGCCTGCATCTGAAGCATGAAATCCATTACCGCAGCACCGCCATCCACACGCATGTCGCGCACTGTTACTGCTGCAGCGCTTGCCATCGCATCGACTACATCGCGAGTTTGAAACGTGATCGATTCGACGACGGCTCGCGCGATGTGAGCTCGTGTGGTGCCGCGAGTGATACCAATAATTGTTCCGCGAGCATTTGGATCCCACCAAGGGCTACCTAACCCGGTAAATGCGGGCACCACTACGACGCCACCCGAGTCGTCCACGCTTTGAGCGAGTGGCCCGACTTCGTGTGCGTGCTGAATGATTTGTAGGCCGTCTCGCAACCACTGAATGGCTGAACCCGTCACAAAGATCGCGCCTTCTAGGGCGTAAGTGGGTGAACCATTACCTAAGTCCCAAGCAACGGTCGTCAGCATCCCATCCGCTGGTTGTGGGCAAGTGTTGCCAACATTCATCAGCACAAAACTTCCTGTGCCGTATGTGTTCTTGCTGCTTCCTTTTTGGAAGCAGGCTTGGCCGAAGAGGGCGGCCTGTTGATCGCCCGCAATTCCCGAAATAGGTATGCCCTTAGGGATGCCCGAGTGATGCGCAGTGAGCGCACATCTGCCACTCGACGGGACAACAGTCGGTAGCGCTTGCATCGGTACATTGAAGAGAGCGCACAGTTCTTTGCTCCAACACATGTTCTTGATATCGAAGAGCATGGTTCTGCTTGCATTGGTTGCATCGGTGACGAAGGCTGAACCCTTAGTGAGATTCCAAATAATCCACGAGTCGATCGTGCCTACAGCAAGGTGATTATCTATTTGCAGGTTGCCATGTTCGATCATCCACTCAATCTTTGACGCAGAGAAATATGGGTCAAGAACTAAGCCAGTAGTGGCTCGAACCAGGGGGAGCGATGGCTCAAGTTCTTGACATCGCTGGGCAGTTCGCCGATCCTGCCAAACAATTGCCTGACCAAATGGTCTGCCAGTTTGTTTATCCCAGGCAACAATTGTTTCTCGTTGATTGGTAATCCCAATTGCTGTGATTGGCTGGTCGATCTTCTTAATGACTTCTGTCAAGGTTGCATGAACCGCGTTCCAAATTTCGTTTGCATCGTGTTCGACCCAACCAGGTTGGGGAAAGTACTGAGGAAATTCTTGATAACTGGAGATAGAGGCGCGCCCATCGGTAAACACGGCTCGAGCACGTACGCCTGTTGTGCCGGCGTCAATCGCGATGACAACAGGTGATTGTCTAGCTGGCGCCATGCCTTGATATTACGGCTGGGAATTCAGTTGGTCTTGTCTGGAGGGGTCGATCGGCCTTGGTGCGCGGTCATTTGAGATACCGCAAGAATTCAATATCAGGGCAAGAGCCGAAACTACGAGGATGAAGCAGCCGCGCTTCATGCTGGCACCTCAATGCCGATCTCCACGATAAAGCGAGCACCCACGATGCCATCTTGCCGATTCTCCGCCCAGATTCGGCCGCCATGCAGGGTGATGTGTTCTAGTGCGAGTGCCAAGCCAAGACCGGCACCTTCTTGGCCGGAACGTTTTCCGGCTGCTGCACCTCTCGAGAATCGCTCGAAGATCTTTTCGGCCTCGCCATCGATCAGTCCCTCACCGTTGTCTTCAACAATGATCCAGATGTTCCCAATCGGCTCATCTTCCTCGGCAAATTGAACATGAACGGTTGGACGTCCACCGCTGTGGATTCTGGCATTGTCGATAAGGTTCGCAAGTACACGCGCGAGGCGTCGTTTATCGCCACGTATAACAACCGACTCCACATCGGCCGTAACTCGCACTTCGGTTTTTGGCATGCTGCTCACTGAGATTGCTTGGCGAACAAACTCGTGCGCAACAAGTGGTTCCTTCACTAGCCGAACTGCGCCCGCATCAAAACGCGAAATCTCGAGCAGGTCTTCCACAAGGCCTTGGAACCTAGAAACGTCACCAACCAACAAGTCGAGCGCGGCTTGTGATCTTTCCGAGAGTTCGTCACGTCGTGACTCCATCACTTGTACAGAAGCCGCAAGTGTCATGAGTGGGGATCGCAGCTCGTGGCTGACATCGGATGTGAACCTTGCGTCGCGCTCCACACGTTGTTGCATTGCTGAAACCATGTCGTTAAACGCAGCAGTCAACACTTGTAAGTCCGGATCGTCCGTTGGCTCAAGTCGAGTGTCAAGACTTCCGTCGGCGATTGCACGTGCGGCCTGTGCCGCATTAGCAAGTGGTCTGACCGCACGTCGTGAAGCGAATAGCCCGAGGCCAAAACCAACCATGATGGTGATGAACGCCGAGAAGAACAGCGCGATTTGCACACTTCGCAACGCCTCACGCACTTCTCTTAGGTTGTCTAGCTCGAAGTACGTAGCGTTTATGCGCTCCAGTCGGATGCCAACTATGAGTGCCTGCCCGTTGCGCACCGAAGTAGTCATAATCGCAGCCTTGCGCTGGCTCACCACCTGGTCCTTCAATATGGGCGGGATCGCCGATTCGGTGAACATCTGGCTGGTACCAGTCCACTTCCCATCCATGTATAACAATCGGTGCGAATCGCCAACTTGGTTGAGCGCTATTTCGATCGCTGTGCGGTCGGCCAACAAGTCGTTCTGGACGCGCCGGGCGTTTGCGAACGCCAGATTTATCTCAGCTTTTTCACGTTGTTGCATCAGGCTGGACCGAGTGAAGCTATAGGTAGTTGTTGCGAGAACTCCAGCAAGGATCATCGAACCAACTCCGAAGATGATCAATATTCGATTTCGAAGTCCGATTCGTTTTGGCCTTACTCGTTTGGCAACAGTGCGGATGATGCGACGAGCTCTCGTCAGTCGGTATCGCGCCTTGGACTCGTCGAGAAGGGGATCAATCACGATTGCAGGCGATAACCAAGCCCTCGCACGGTTACAACGTGAGTTGGGTTGGCGGGATCAACTTCAATTTTCATACGCAAGCGACGAATATGCACATCGACTAGTCGACCATCACCGAAATATCCGTAGCCCCAAACTTTGTCTAGCAACAACTCACGGCTGAAGACGCCACCTGGGTCGTGTGCTAGTTCGCACAACAGGCGAAATTCGGTCTTGGTGAGAACTACTTCGTTGTGATCGAGCAGAACTTTTCCTTCGTCGGGAATAATCTCCAAATTTCCAAATTGAAGTTTTGCATGACCAGTTGCTGACGGCTTGGCCCTTCGAAGGAGGGCTCTGATTCGAGCAGCGAGTTCTTTGGGTGCAAATGGTTTCGTGAGGTAGTCGTCCGCGCCAGCCTCGAGGCCTGCGACGACATCATGTGTGTCGGCCCGTGCGGTAACCATGACGACAGGAACATCGCTCAGTTTGCGAATGTTTCGACACAATTCAAAGCCATCGATTCCGGGAAGCATGATGTCGATGAGAACGACATCGGTTGTTGTCCGTTGGAAGACTTCGATAGCTTCTTCGCCGCTGGATGCTTCGTGAACTGTCCAGCCTTCATCTTCAAGGGCCAACTTGACAGATGCTCGAATTCGCTCGTCGTCTTCGACGGTTAAAACGCTGATCCCCACAGACATCATTGTTACTCGTTATCTGAGCTGGCTGCGGTGATGAGCGCCGAGAGAGGCCGAAATATTCCTGGCGGGCTGACGAGCAGTTCTGCTGGACGAACGGGCCCACCAGAGAAGTCTCCCGAAAGGCAACCTGCCTCGCGGGCAATCAGTTCGCCTGCTGCAATGTCCCACGGAAACAGATTTTCTTCGAAGTAGGCGTCCAATCTGCCGCAGGCGACAAAACAAAGGTCGATAGATGCCGCGCCAAATCTGCGAATGTCTCGAATGTCATGAATCATTCGTGAGACGCGCTGGGCTTGTATGGTGCGAGCACCAGCCGAATAGCTGAAACCTGTGCACACCAGTGCTTGTGAGATGTCTTCGATGGCGTTGCAATGAATTGTCTGGTCATTCAGAAACGCGCCACCGCCACGCGTTGCGGTAAACATTTCATCAAGCGCCGGAATGTATACGACTCCCGCTAGTGGGCCGTCTTTGTCGGCGGCACCGATGGACACCGCCCAGTTGGGTAGGGCGTAGAGGAAGTTGGTCGTTCCATCGATCGGGTCGATGAACCACGTGATGTCTGATTCGCCAGAGTGCTCAGCGCCCTCTTCTCCTACTACCGAGTCGAGCGGCCGCAATGTGCGAAGTCCGTCAAAGATCATTGCCTCTGACGCGCGATCGAACTCGGTAACCATGTCGGTCCCGGTCGATTTTGTTTGAACGTTGTGGAGCCCAGCTTTTCTCCCTGCTAAAGCCATATCTCCTGCGGCACGTGCTAATTGTTTGGCAACGGCAAGTGCATTGTTGGCCGAGGTTGGCGTCATTTGTCGGAAATTTCTCGCCACTCGCCAACGGCTCGAAGTACGAGCACTGCAACAATGCTCATTCCGATGGCGCCCGATAACGAACCAATCAATAAACCAAATCCGGTACCCACTTGACAGGATCCGGAGCACTGCACGCTGACTAGTGAGTAACCAATTGCTCCGCCTGTGAGGCCGGCAATACAAATTGCAGCAAATGCAATGGCGCGCGCAAGAGGGGATGGAAGTGCGGAAAGTTGGCGATCTTGCGAGCCGGGGTTTGACACATGGTTATCGTAGTTGTCACCGTGGTTCACTCTGTAAATGCACCTTCGCGAACGATTTTGCATGTTGACATGGACATGTTTTTTGTGGCCGTTGAGTTGCGGCGCCATCCCGAACTTCGTGGTCTTCCCGTGGTTGTTGGCGGCGATGGGCAACGCGGCGTAGTCGCTGCAGCCTCGTACGAAGCCCGTCGGTACGGAGTTTTTTCCGCCATGCCGGCCTCACGCGCCCGCAAACTTTGCCCCAGCGCAGTTTTCCTTCCAGGCGATATGGACGAATATGTGAGTGTGAGCGCTCAGGTGTTTGAGATTTTTCACGACTACACACCTTTAGTCGAAGGTCTCTCACTGGATGAGGCATTTCTCGATGTCACGGGTTCGTTGCGGGCAATCGGCTCGGGTACCTTCATTGCGGCAGAGATCAGACGCCGCGTGCTCGAAGAGATCGGCCTCGTGTGTTGTGTTGGAGTTGCGCCAAGCAAATTCATTGCGAAGCTTGCATCAAAGCACGCAAAACCAATCGCGAGCGCCAGTGGTGTCAAACCTGGATTGGGTGTTTATGAGGTAGTGGCGGGTGACGAACTCGCCTTTGTTCGTCCTATGCATGTCAAATCATTGTGGGGAGTTGGCCCTGTGACGCTAGAGAAATTGACAAGGCTTGGCATCACGACAGTCAGTGACTTGGCGGCCATAGATGTCCGCGCACTGGCAGGGATCGTCGGCGAAGCGCATGCGCAACACCTGCATAACTTGGCTCACGCCAAAGACGACCGTGATGTCGAACCAAATCGAGAATCGAAATCGATTGGCAATGAGGAAACTTTCTCCAGCGATATGTATTCGGCCGATGATGTTTGGGTGCATGTCGTACGTCTTATCGATTCGGTGTCGAAGCGTTGCCGTGAGGAGGCTCAATGGCCGCGAACCTTGACCCTCAAGATTAAGTACTCAGATTTTCAGACCGTTACACGTTCGCATACAGAGCAAACTGCGGTGACAAGTTCTCAGGCAATGTTGAAGATGCTCGAGCCGCTATTGACCACCATTGACGTTTCCCGCGGCGTTCGGCTTGTGGGCGTGAGTGCTCGTAATTTCGACAGTGATGGACACCAGCTGTCATTGTTTGACGAGGGGATTCAAAGCAGCGATGCAGCGGCGCTCGATGAAGCATGGGCACCTGCAACGCAGGCAATTGACGACATCAGAGAGCGGTTTGGCGACAGCGCAATACGCCCTGCAAGTACCTTGAAATCGACAGACACAACCACCAGCACCCCATGGGGGCCGCGAGGCGTTTCCGAATAATCCTCGTGACATTGAGTTTTCGCGCAATCCGTGCGAGACTGTGCGCATGCCACTTTCTGACGATGAGCAAAGAATCCTTCGCGATATCGAACAGCAGCTGCAATCAGACGAACGCTTCGCTACTGCCGTATCTCCTTCGGGGCTCTATCGACATTCGGTAAAGACAGTCCGATGGGCTGCGCTCGGAGTTTTTTCCTCGTTGGTCTTCACTGTCGTCTCGTTGCAAGTGCATTTCATCATGGCGTTTGCTGGTTTTCTTGGAATGCTGGCATGTGTCTTGGTGATCGAACGCCAGCTGCGTGCGATGAGCAAGGTAGGCCTCAAAGACGTGGCCGCAAGCATTCGTGGGTCACGAATTGCTGCTCAAGCGATGCGCTCCAAATTCGGCCGCGAATAGGTCAGGTTGGCACGTAAGTGGCCGAACACAATGGTTTTCTCGCCATCGACATTGGTGGCACCAAACTCGCAACAGCAATCGTTGCGCGCGATGGAGCGGTAGTTGCTCGAAGTCAGGCTCCGACGCCGAAAACAGATGTATGGGCAACGCTTTCATCGCTAATCTCGCAACAACTTTCGTCCGCGCCTCTTGCGGTGTCCTCAGTGGGTGTCGGTTGCGGCGGCCCGATGGAGCTTGGCGGTGAACACGTATCTCCGTTGAACATTCAAGACTGGCGCAACTTCCCATTGCGCCGACAAGTAAGCGAACTTACGCAGTTGCCTGTATTCATCGCTAACGATGCTCAGGCAATTGTGTTGGGCGAATCGTGGTGCGGCGCAGCTCAAGGGAGAAGCGATGTATTGGGCATGGTGGTGTCAACGGGTGTGGGTGGAGGAATACTGTCGCGCGGAAACTTGGTTGTCGGCCGACTGGGCAATGCAGGCCACATCGGGCATATCAATGTGCAACCCGACGGCCGGTTGTGTGCTTGCGGGGCGCGGGGTTGTTTAGAGGCCTACGCTTCGGGGCCATCTATCGCCAGTATCACGGGTGCGCCTGCCGAGGCTGCATCACCCGAAACGGTCTTGGCAACGGGTCGTTATGTGGGTCGGGCAATTGCGTCGGCTGCGGCAATGCTGGATTTCGACTTGGTCGTGATCGGAGGGTCGGTAGCGCTCGGATTTGGAGAGCCATTCTTCGCTGCCGTTCAGCAGGAGGTTGAGCAATCGGCGCGATTGGACTTCGTTCGAGGCGTGCGAGTGATGCCCGTGGGGTTGGGGGCCGATTCGCCACTGGTTGGGGCTGCAGCCGTGGCGCGGATGGCGACTATCGTTTAGAAAATGCATCCCTCTTACAGCGCCGAAGCAGAGCAATACCGAGCAAAGGTTCAACAGTTTCTTGCAGACAATTTGCCGAAGAATTGGAAAGGCACTGGTTCGCTCGAAGGTGAAGAACTAGAAAGTTTCGTTCGTGGTTGGCGCCCTGTGTTGGCGAAGAGTGGCTATTTGGCACCGGGCTGGCCGGTTGCGTATGGCGGCGGTGGCTTGTCTGCTTTAGAGCAAGTAATCGTTGCCGAAGAATTTGAGCGTGCGGGTGTTCCAACAGGTGGACCCAACGATGTGTTCAGCATTCAGATGCTTGGAAACACGTTGTTGTTGTTCGGAACCGAAGAACAAAAGAAGCATTTCCTGCCTCGCATCATTTCGGGCGAAGACACGTGGTGTCAGGGTTATAGCGAGCCCAACGCTGGAAGCGATCTTTCTAATGTTGGTTTGAAGGCAGTGCTTGATGGCGATCAATGGATCATCAATGGCCAAAAGATTTGGACTTCTGCCGGACATTTAGCCGACCACATTTTTACGCTTGCAAGAACCGATCCCGACGCGCCGAAACACAAGGGAATTTCATTCCTGTTGGTCGACATGCGTCAGCCAGGCATCGAAGTTCGTCCAATCAAGATGATTTCGGGCGAAAGCGAATTCAACGAAGTGTTCTATACCGACGCAACTACGCCAAAGGATCAAGTTGTTGGTGGTGTGAACAACGGTTGGGCTGTTGCCATGGGTCTTCTTGGTTTCGAACGCGGAGAGGCCGCAGCGACTGCACCAATTCGTTTCGCTGCAGAGATCGATCGCCTATTTGCTCTTGCTAAAGAGCGAGGCGTAAACAACGATCCACGCATGAGGCAGAAATTGGCATGGTGCTACTCGCAGGTGCAAGTGATGAAGTATTTGGGCATGCGCACTCTGACAAAATTTCTCGCGGGCCATCACCCCGGCCCCGACGGCGCAATTTTCAAATTGTTCTGGAGTGAATACCACAAGATTGTCACCGAAATCGGTGTTGACATTTTGGGGATGGACGCCCTCGTTCCCTCGGGCAGAAAGCCTTCAAGCGCTTTCCAGACCGATGATGCCGGTGCGCCAAACGACTCAATGAGTTGGGCAATGACCTTCTTGAACGCTCGAGCTGGCACTATTTATGCCGGCTCTTCACAAATTCAGCGCAATATCATCGGCGAGATGGTGCTTGGATTGCCGAAGGAACCGAAGCCGGGTTGATGAGATGAGTGTTCGGACATATCTCGGCCTCTTGTTAGCGATTGTCGTGCGCCCCTGGTTATGGGTAACCGCAGTTCGCCAGGGCTGGCGAATGATCCCCAATCGTTGGTGGACACGAGCACCATTCCTGCCAGTCCCAGCAAAGGCGTATGTCCAGTTTCGTTTGATTACCCAATACGGAACGGCCGAACACGACCCCTATATATATGACGTGATCGATTACTTGGAATGGTCTCGAGATTGGCACAGTACCAACCGCTCGAACGGGCGACGCCGAGGCTGAACCATGAGAAGCGCGCTCGTTCTTAATGCAACTTACGAGCCGCTGAGTGTGGTGTCCGCCCGAAGGGCTGTGTGCCTGGTGCTGTCGAGTAAAGCCGAGATTGTTGAAGACGATGGCACGCACATCCATGCCGAGACCTTAAGCATTCCTTCGCCTCTTGTGATTCGGCTGCGATACGTGGTCAAGGTTCCGTATCACCGACGAACAGCTTTGTCGCGACGCGCCGTGTTCGCTCGAGACGACCACCGATGCCAATACTGCGGGGGAGTTGCAGACAGCATCGACCATGTTCTTCCGCGCTCGCGCGGAGGGATGAACGTCTGGGAAAATGTGACTGCAGCGTGCAGGCCGTGCAATTTGCGTAAGCGCGACCGAACGCCAGAGGAAGCCGGCATGGCACTTGCTTCTGTGCCGCTAGTTCCGCGCGAACTTGCTTGGGTCACTGTTTCAGTGGGCAGTGTGCCCGAGGTGTGGAAGCAATATCTTGCCCAAGCCTCTTAACGCGCAATGGGTGGTGCAGCAACTGCACTGCAGCGCATCTGAACAACACGCACGAACATTTACGCCAGAACGATCCGTATTCGATGTTCGTATTCGGCAAACTGCGCTTGTGCTTGGCTCGCGCCAAACGCCGGATCTTGTAGACGCCGGTGCATGTGCCCGAGGGAATATTGAAGTCGTGCGCCGCAGAAGCGGAGGTGGCATTGTTTTTCTGGAACCAGGCGAACATGTTTGGCTCGACATCGTCATCCCGCGGACCGACGAGTTGTGGGTCGACGACGTCTCGACATCGATGTGGTGGCTTGGCGAAGTCTGGGTCCGTGCATTGACAGAGGTCGGAATCGATGGAGCACAAGTGCACCGCGGTGCATTGCTCAATGATTCATGGGGCGACTTGGTCTGTTTCGCAGGTGTTGGGCCTGGCGAAGTAACCGTCTCGGCAACAGGGTCGAAGGTTGTCGGCATCAGCCAAAGGCGCACTCGCGATTACGCATCGTTCCAGTGCACGGTCTTTCACAAGTGGGCGCCCGAACAGTTTGCACCCCTTCTTCGTGTGCTTCCGGGAGCGCCCTCTCAGATCGAAGAGCGGGTAACGGCGATTACTGCCAGCACGGATGCCGTGGTGAACGCGGTTGTGAAGCAACTGCAATCCAGCCCGATACTGCCGTAATCCCACGCGGTTACCTCTTGTCCATAAAGCCAGCCTTGGCCGCTGCATTCCCAAAACAAAGTGGTGAAAAAAGGGGAAAGATCCTTGCAAGTGGGGGAAAGTGGGGATATCCTATGAATACTTCAGCGGAGTGCGGACTCCTCCGAAGTGGCAGTAAGTACGGGAATGCAAGCCCCACAAGGGTTTGCAAGGGCAGCGGAGGCAAGAGTGTTTGTAGGGGTGCACGAGAGGCAATTGGACCCAAAGGGTCGCATGGCATTGCCTGCCTCATTTCGTCCCCGTTTGGAACCCCGCTGTTACCTCTCGATTGGCCGCGACAAGTGCGTCGACATTCTCACTGCAGAGGCCTTTGAGGAAGTAGCGCGGGATGCAGTCGAAAAGGTGCGCCGCGGCGAGATGGATCGCAATCAACAACGTGCGCTTGCGAGCAACACCTTCGAAGTTTCCGTTGATGCCCAAGGTCGGATCAACATCGACGAAAAGTTGAGGGCGTATGCCGGCCTCACACTGAACTCGCGCGTTGTTGTCAGCGGCTCATTTGATCGCGCAGAAATCTGGGACCCAACTCGTCACGAACGCATCAGCGACGAAGGTCTTACACAAATCGCCGGAACAGGCCTCTAGGTCGGGGAAGGGGAAGCGCACGACAACATTTTCGAAGTTCGCTCTCTAAAAATCGGCAACTTCGCATCTCTGCAGTCCTTCAGTCAACAAGATGGACAGCCCCAACTCCGCCCGCTATTCGTCTCGTCGATCCGGGGAGACATCCCGGCGACACCGTTGGCTGGGGGGCTGCAGAGATGCGAATCCCGATAACCGGAGCAACGTTCGAGCGTCGAGCCAGAACATCATGTCAGCCACCCTTCACACCCGTGAATCATTTGATCACTCTCCAGTTATGGCCGAAGAAATCGTCGCTCTATTCGGCGAAGTTCCCCACGGCGTAGTTGTAGACGCGACGCTCGGCGGAGCGGGTCACACCACTCGATTGCTCGAGGCCTATCCATGGATGTTCGTTTTGGGGATCGATCAGGACGACATGGCTATCGAACATGCAGCTGCCCTTCGCGCAAACTCGGCCGATATCGCTCAGCGGTTGGATGTTCAGCAAGGAAGGTTCGATTCGATCGATACCTTCCTGGCGCAGCGCAACATTGATTGGATCAGCGGCGCATTGTTCGACCTCGGGGTTTCGTCGCCGCAGTTGGACATGGCAGATCGAGGATTTTCGTATCGCCAAGACGGCCCTCTGGACATGCGCATGGACACGAACGCACAACTCAGCGCTGCCGATGTTGTGAATGGTTACGAAGTTCAGCAGTTGACTGATGTACTTCGCAATAACGCCGACGAACGATTTGCGTTTCGTATCGCAAAGGCAATTGTTGCTGCGCGGCCCATTGCCAACACAACGCAACTGGCGGAAATCGTCGCAAATGCGATCCCTGCGCCAGCACGCAGAACCGGTGGGCACCCAGCAAAGCGCACCTTTCAGGCAATTCGAATCGAAGTGAACAAGGAACTCGACATTTTGCCCCGAGCGTTGCACGACGCAATACGGGCTACAGCACCCGGTGGGCGAGTAGCGGTGTTGTCGTATCACT
>Ga0102879_1000460_pt1 | contig 18400 bp, 15 predicted proteins | sample Colrivmet1548B02_FD_78187 | JGI IMG/M metagenome (GOLD analysis project Ga0102879, IMG submission 78187) | Estuarine microbial communities from the Columbia River estuary - metaG 1548B-02 | ecosystem: Environmental > Aquatic > Marine > Intertidal zone > Estuary | place: USA: Columbia River... | reverse complement strand
GGTAGCCTCGATGACGAGGGCGGCGATTTACCCGAACTCGAAGTGGCGAACCAAGACGTCGAAGCCGATGCCGACGCCGCAGTGGTGCGCTTCGTCACCGACGTGCTCTCGCAGGCGGTCGCCGAAGGTGCGACGGACGTCCACTTTGAGCCGCAGGAAAATAACCTGCGCATCCGCTACCGCGTCGATGGTATCCTCATCCCGGTGCCCTTGCCCGATAACCTGGCGCGCTTCCAAGACGCCATCATCTCGCGCCTGAAGATCATGGCGCGCCTCAACATCTCCGAGCGCCGCCTGCCGCAGGATGGTCGTATCAACTTCCGCGACGGTAAGAACGTGTTAGATATCCGCGTCTCGACCATCCCGACCATCTACGCTGAGTCGGTTTCGCTCCGCTTACTTAACCAGCGCAAGGAGGCCTATGACATGAACCGCATCGGGATGGCGCCCGATGAGCAGGCCGTCGTCCGCAAGGTCCTCGACTACCCGCACGGTATCATCTTGGTCACCGGCCCAACGGGCTCCGGTAAGTCGACGACGCTTAACGCATTCCTACGGGAGATTAATTCCCCTGAGCTGCGCCTCGTGACGATCGAAGATCCGATCGAATACGAAGTGCCTGGAGCCAATCAGATCCAGACGAAGGCTGAAATTGGCCTGACCTTCGCCGGTGCTCTCCGCAGCACGCTTCGTCAAGATCCCGATGTCATCATGGTCGGGGAAATCCGTGACTTGGAGACGGCCGAAATTTCCATCCGCGCCTCGCTCACGGGTCACCTCGTATTCTCGACGCTCCACACCAATGACGCCCCGGGCGCCATCACGCGGCTGATCGATATGGGCGTGGAGCCGTTCCTCGTGGGCTCCGCCGTCGAACTGGTCATCGCCCAGCGTCTCGTGCGACGCCTGTGCACGGACTGCGCCAAGACTTCCCCCGTCAATAAGACCCGCGTCATCCCTGCCCTGGAAGCCCTTGGCATGAAGGAAGCTGACCTCGCTGGCGTGACCGAGCTCCGCGAGCCGGTGGGTTGTCGCCGCTGCCGCAACACGGGCTACCGCGGCCGCGTCGGGGTTTTCGAAATTTTCCACCCGAAGCCGCTCCACGATTTAATCATTAACCGCGTGAGTAATCGCGAGCTCACCGAACGCGCCATCGCCAATGGTATGCGTCCGCTCGCCCGTGCAGGCTGGGAGAAGGTTAAGTCCGGCCACACGACACTCGAAGAGCTCGTGCGCAACCTTAGCTCGAACGAATAAGGTCGGATGCCTTCCTTTACCTACACGGCCAAGGATGGTCAAGGGGCCGCCAGCGATGGCTCCATCGACGCGCCCAGCCGCCGCGAGGCCCTGCGCCGTCTGCAGACCCGGGGGCTTCGCCCCATCAAGGTCGAGGAGGTCGGTGCCGCCCGCCGTGAAACGGAAGGGCCTTCCGCTAAAGGGGGCGCCGAAGAAGCCCCGACCGCCGCCGAGTGTCTGCCTTTCTTGGAAGCGATGGCCGATTTAGTGCGCAGCGGTATGTCCGCGGGCGAATCTCTCCGGCTGTTATCCCTGCGTCTCCAGAAGTCCCGTCTGCGTAACCTCTGCGCGGGTATCTGGGCTAAACTCAGCGAAGGCCAAAGCCTTTCCGGCGCGATTAGCGGCTATCCCGCGGTCTTTGATGGCCAGACGATTAACTTAATCGCGGCCGGCGAAGCGACGGGTAACATCCGTGATGTTCTCGAGCGGTTAATCACACACTTCACGGAGCAGGCCGAGTTCCGTCGGAAGCTGATCGCCGCAATGGCCTACCCACTGTTCATTTGTTTCGTCGCCATCGGCGTGGTGATTTTCTTCGTCCTCTTCCTGTTGCCCCGCCTGCAGACGTTGCTCAACTCCCTCGGGGGAAAACTGCCGCTGTCCACTAAAATGCTGATGTGGTTTGCGGAGGTCTTTGTCGTGGTTGGCCCAATCTTGGTCGTCGCCGCCATCGCCGCAGTCATCGGTATTTACCAGTGGCGCAAGACGGATGCGGGCAAGATCGCCTCCGACGCGCTCCTCCTGAAAACCCCTCTCGCTGGGGCCTTCGTGATGCGGGTGTCGGTCTTGAGTTTCTGTCACACGCTCGCAGTCCTCCTGGAGAATGGCATCACGACGGCCGAAGCCCTGCGCCTCGCCGAAAAGACCGCCCCCAATCGAGCGATGCGCGCCCAGATGCGCGCGGCGACCGACCGCGTCCTCGAGGGCGAAAGCCTCTCTCGCGCCCTCGCCCGCACGGGTTATTTCCCTCGCCTCCTGCTCGACCGCGTCGCCGTCGCTGAACAGACCGGCAACCTCGCCCCTGGCCTCCGCGACATCGCCCGCTCTTACCGCGCTGAACTCGACCGCTGGCTCGGCACGATTTCGCAGACCATCTCCGCGTCCGTCCTCATCGCCGCCTTTTCGTTCGTCGCCTTTATTGCCTTCGCCATCGTCTCCGCCGTCTTCGAAGTCAGCTCGTCCTTTAAGTTCTAAGCACACCTGAGGAAGGGACCGCACCACTTGCGGTCCTAATTACCTCGCCTGTATCGGGTAGGGTTGGCACTGCGTGCCAACCTAGCTACCTCTGAGGCGGCCTTCGGCCGCTTGTGCCCGCTGCGCATTCTTCCCGGTCCCCGGTTCCCCTTTGCCTCCTGTCTCTAAGGTAGGGGCGCGACTGCGTCGCGTCCGCTTGTATCTGGTAGGGACCGCACCACGTGCGGTCCTGGTTACCTCGCCTGCCTCGGGTAGGGTTGGCACTGCGTGCCAACCTAGCTACCTCTTTCGCGAGCTCCGCTCGCGGGTAGGGGCAAGGCTATGCCTTGCACTCCCCCACAGGAGGGCGCGGCAAAGCCACGCCCCTACCTCATGCCTCCCAAATCTGTACTCCGTACTCGACCCAGCACTCTGTAATCTTCCCTGTACTCACCTTTCCACCTTTCCACTTTTACACCTTTGCACCTGCCTCGGCCTTCCTGCCTCGCCTCACTTCACCGGCGTAATCAACTCTAGCGAGCTGAGCGTCACGACCATGGTGACCGTGCCGGAAGTCCCACGGTCAGACTGGAGAGAAAGTGCGTTGATAGCGATGTAAGGCGCCCGGGGGCTGATGGTCTGGTAGAAGCGAACCACCGAAGCGAGGTTGGCGCGGCGGCAGCTGAGCTGGAGGGTGTGCACCGCAAACTTACCCGACTTCAGCGTCTTCGGGGCTTCGGTCGTCGGGCTTAGGCCCGCATCCTTGGCGGCGGAGAGGGCTTCTTCAACCAAGCGGGTTGAGTCGTAACCGCGGCCCGCATCGAGGCCTTGGATCGCAATGTCTGCGGCGGCTTTAATCTCTGTTTGTTTATTGAGCCAAGCGACCTGCGTCGCCGCCTCATTCTCGAGGGATTGCCAGGCGGCCCAGCCATCGCGGCTGCGTCCCCACGCGGAGGTAGACCAGAGGAAGGCAGCGACGGCGAGGGCCGCGAGCGCCATGTAGCGTTCGCGGGTTTGGAGTCCGAAGAAAAAGTGTTTCATAAAAAGGATTATTTGGCGGCGGCGGGGGTCGTGACCGGAGCAATGGGCGTCGTCTGCCCAATCGTGGCGGGCGTCGGCCCGGGCGGGGTCGTCGGGGCGGCCGTCTTCGCGGCCTCCGCAGCCTTGGCCGCTTCCTCAGCCTTAGCGGCTTCCTCGGCTTTCAACGCTTCGGCGGTGGCGACGGACTTGCGCAGGGTGTCGACCTTGAAGGAAATCGTGAAGGTGAAGGTTGTGTAGTTGTCGCGGGCCCGCACGTCCTTGCTGGCCACGCCGCTGATCTCCGGGAACTCCTTGAGGGCTCTTTCGAACGCAGAGATGTCCGAGGGGATGGTGGTCCGGGCCTCGATTTCCAAGGCGTTGTTCAGCTTACAATTAATACGCGTGAACTCCACCGTCGCCGGGCGCTGCTCATTGGCGATCGCCAACATTTCCAGGGCGAGCGGTGACTTGGTACGGACTTCGGCGATCCGGCTGGCGGTGGCCTGGTCCGCTTCAATCTCCAAGACGTCGTCTTGGCGCGATTCATTCAAGGCCTTGAGCTGGCCTGCGCGCCATTGAATCCCGGCGGCGGCGACTTCCATTACCAGCGAGAGGATGAGGACGGCGGCGGCGGCTCGCGTGAGGTTCCAGAGCACGAGGTTAAGGCGTTCCTTCTTGCGCCGGGCTTCGAGGAAATCGACGTCGCGGATATCCGCTTCATCTAGGCCGTTCTTCGTTACCGTAAAGGGCTTACCGCCTTCGCGCTCGAGGACGAGGTCGCCTTCGTTGAGTTTGCTGTGGAGGGCGCCAGTTACCGTCGTGATCGGAGTATCGGCCGCCAGGCCGGCGCGGGCGGCGGCTTCCGTGCCCAAGCTGGCCTCGTCGGCATCAGCGATGTCAGCGACGCAGATGGCGACGGGCAGGGGATTAGTCGCATCCCAAGCTAAGGCGCTGAGACGCTCGGCCCCGCGGTGGACGAGGACGCCCGCGCCCGCCGGCCGTTCGCCGCACAGGGCGAGGAATTCCGGGATGACTTGGCAGTCATCGGGCCAGGCAAAACTTTCTTCTGGGGTGAAGCGGCGGCGGTGGGCCGCGTAGGCCAAGGCTTGTTTGCCGTCCTCCGAGACAACGTGGCCCACGAGCATCTGTTCGGTCGGAAACGGCGAGAGGGCTTCGAGGGCCAAGGCGACTTGGCCAGTGACGCCTTCACCCTCTAGGGCGACGGCGCGCACGAAGAAGCGGTTGCCAGGGAGCAAGGCGGCCGCGCCCAGCGACGTTTGGCTAGGGATCAGGTTGGAAAGGGTACTCATTTGTTCTTGGAAGGGGTCGTGGGGGTGGACATCTGGCCCGGGCGACGGATCACCGTCGGGGCTTCTTCATCATCGAGCGGTGCGGTCACCTTGGGGGCGCCATTGTCTTCGCTCCACGCGATGATTTGGAAGGGGTAGTTGATGCTCGTGCTGGAAGTGCGGCCACCAAGGGTCACGGCGCTGGCCGAGTTTAGCGCGACGCCCGGGGTCAGCGCGGTCGGTGCCTTTGCGGTCGTAGCACCAAAGCCGCCGCCGAAGCCACGGCCCATGCCCGTCGTCGGAGTAGCGGTGACGCCCGTCGACGAGGTCGAAGCGGCGGTGGTCGCGGTGAAGGTCCGGGCCGTGGTGGTTCCGGTCAAGGCGTCGATGCTCGACGCAGTATCCGGGTCGGCACTCGCAGCCGTGAAGGTGACGTCTTCACGGATGGCGACCAGCGCGCTCACGCGGCACTTGGCTTGGCCTTCTTTGACGGTCACGCGCACCCACATGAGGTGCACTTCATCATCGAAGCGGGACAGCGAGCCAGAGGCACCAATGAGTTGGCGGACTTCGCTGGTGACGCGGAAATAGGGCGGGACGCCAGCGGCACGCTTCTTCTGCTCGTTCTGGCGGTCGCGAATCAGCGCCAACTGGCTTTCATCGAGGCCTTGCGAGAGGAGTAGTGCATCCGAGGCAGTATTGATATTGGTATCGCCAAAGGTGTACAGGCTGACGCATTGCTGGAAGTCCCGGAGCAGCCGCGTGGGATTACCGTCTTCGTCGAAGAAGAAGTCTTTCGCGACGCCGATCGTCCGGAGTTCCTCGAAGGAGCGAATCGGCCGACGCGCAGGCTTGAAAGCGAGCTTGGCTCGCTGATACGCCGCATCCGTGGCTTCCTCTTCGATCGACTCGTACTTCTTACTCGTCCAGGCAACCATGGCGTCCGCCACGCGCTCGGCGTCGCGCTGTTCAAGCCCGAGAGAATAGAGAAGTTGGATGAGGGTGTTCTTGTCTAAGGTCGCGAGCGGGAGCTTCCCGCTTTCGTCTTCATACTCGAAGTTTACCTCAAGGCCTTCCCGGACCGGGATCCCCGCATACTTGTGCGGGTCATCGTAGCCCTGCGCCGGGTCGTGGATTTTATTCAGGTCAATGGAGCGAATCTCAGCGATGACGGCCAAGGCGAGCTCGAGCTCAGACATGGCGTCCATGCGTAGGCGCGAGCGGTCGACTTCGCGTGTGGCCATCGCGAGTTCCAAGGAGTTGTCCTCCATGAAACGTGCCAAGAGCAACGAGGCCAAGGTGATGAGCACCAAGACGACGACGATGACAGAGCCGCGACGACGTTTCCTCATGGGCGGGAGGCGCCCGGGCGCTTGATGGGTAGGTCGAGGATGACCTCAGATTTTAGTTGGCCCCGCGCGAAGCGTAGGCGAAGGCGCGCGGGCTTTTGATAGGCCGTGCCCGCGACGTCCTTGGCCGGCTCTTCTTCCGTCGTCCACTGCCGGAGGTCGGCGTCGTAGTAGTCGTAACCAAGCGAAACCAAGAAGGGCGTCAGGATCGTTTCGTGGACATCGTTGAGGTCGCGCTCCAGTTCGAGGCGCGATTGCCATTGCAGGATCAGCCCGCGTTCGGGGTCAGCATGGAGCGAGCAGTCGACATCCGGCAAGGGAGCTTCCGGCCAATCCGCAAAGCGGCCAGCGTCAGCCAAGGTGAACGCAATGCGCGCCGCATTCGTGCCGTCCGCGGCGCGGACTTCCTTCACGACAAAGCCGACGGCGCCCGGGCCGCTGGTCGAGGCTTCGAGGACTTCCCGCACTTGGCGACTAGCCGCGCGTACGTGCTGGTCAAAGAGGCGTTGGTCACGCTTGCCTCCCCAGAGCTCGCTCATGGAGAAGAGAAAAGTGTTGAGCGTGACCATCAGGATGCCGAGCAAGGCCAGCGAGACGAGGGTTTCGAGTAGCGAGAAGCCACGAGACTGGGCGCGCGCGTGACTCATTGTTTCGGGAGGGGCGCGACTGGGCCGCGTCCGCCTTGATTATTACCGCCACCAGTACCGCCACCGGTATTACCGCCACCCGTGGGCGCTCCGCCGCCGTTGCCGCCGGTATTACCACCGCGGCCACCAGCAGTGTTACCGCCGTTGGTACCACCTTTTTTGCCGGCAACGTTATTATCAGAGCCTTTCCCGCCCGGCTGATTACCACCCTTGCCATTGTTGTTACCCGGCTGGCCGCCCTTACCGTTATTGCCGCCGCCATTGGTAACGCCGCCGTTGCCACCATTATTATTGCCGCCACCGAGGGGCTTCTTGGGGGTGGGTGAGCTGATGAATTTCGTGCCGCCCGTGGCCTCGTCGTAGCCGCGCTCCTGGAGTAGGCGTGCCTTGGCGGCGTCACGGATGACCTTGCGGTCCGACGCCGTGGACCAAGTCGGACGGAGGAGGAGGCGAGTCTCTTCCTTCATCTGGATAAATTCTCCGCCGGTTTCCTTTTGAATCTCGGCGCTGAGCGTGACGGTGAAGAGGTCACTGACCTCGGTGGGCTCAACCTTGCCCTGCCAGCGCGCCATGCGGTCGTCAGGTAAGTAGATGTCGCCGCCGACTTCGATGTCGTCGTAGTTGACGGTCTCCAATAAGGCCGCCCGGCAACGCGCCATGTCCTCCGCGCCGACGTCGTACTGCTTGAGCGCTTGGCGTCCGAGTAGGACGTTCGTGTACGCCGCGCCTAGGCCGACCGCCGCGAGCGCGAAGATGGCCAAGGCCACGAGGACCTCGATCAGGGAAAAGGCGCGGCGGTTCATTTGGCGTTTTCCGCCGGCAGGGGCGCGCAAGTTAAGGGGTCGATAGGAATCACCCGGCGGGCTTGGTTGCGGATAATCTCCACGCGCATACGGTCACAGGTGCCGTCCGGATAGAAGCGGATACGCGTCAGCGCACGTTCTTCCATTTGGCCGCCCAGTAAGATGGCTTCCTTCACTTCAGGGGCGATGATCTTCACGCGGGTATCGCCAGACACCGGCAGGGTTTCTTTCTGGTTGTGCCAGGCATAGGAGAGGATGGCATCTTCGCCGTCCGCCTCGATGTCTGGCTTCAACTCGATAACTTTGGCCTGTTCCACGGCTTGGCGGCGCACGGTCTGGAGTAGCGCCATCAGCGCCGACTCCGGGTCGTCGCGGGCGGTGCCCTTCAGCAGGGAAGCGGAGCCGCCGATGAGCACGGCCGCCAACATGCTAATCAGGCCAAGCACGAGCAGCGTCTCCAGTAAAGTGAAGCCGCTGCGTGCCAAGCGGCCCGCCCGAGACTGGTCCGGGTACTTTACCAATTGCCGATGTCGTCCAAGCTGTCCGGGATTTTGTCGCGCCCAACCGAGAAGAGGTCGTACGACTCAGTATTCTTCGTACCCGGGTAGCGATATTGGTAAGCAGCGCCCCACGGGTCGAGCGGGAGCGCGCCACCCTTGGCGTCGACATACGGGCCGCGCCAGCGGTCCTGCTTGCCTTCGGGGGCAACAATCAAGCCCTTCAAGCCATCTTCGGTGGTGGGATAATCGCCGAGGTCGATGCGGTAACGCACGAGCGAGGCCTTGAGGGATTCGTTGACGAAGAGCTTAGCGACGCCTTCCTGGCTCTGGCCCAGAATCTTGTCGATGTTCGTGACAGCGATGCCGACGAGCATGCCGACAATCGCGACGGCGATGAGAATCTCGAGCAGGGTGAAGCCCTTGCGCAAGGTGCGGCGGACAGAAGTGGTGAGTCGACGGTTCATGGATGAGGAAAGGGTTACGGGAGATTACTTGCCGCCGCGGCTGCGCTTATCGTCTTTGTTGTTGGTGGGCGCCGCGCCGGCGGTCGGTGCCGCGCTCGAGGTTTCGCCGCCGCGCGAGTATTTACCGCCGTCCCGCTTACCGCCATCGGTGGGCGCGCCACCGCCTTCAGCGTTGGGTCCGCCGCGGTCCGACATACCGCGGGCCTTCATCTGCTCGCGGAAGGCCGCGATTTGTTCAGCGCTCGGTGGTTGACCACCGTTAAAGCCGCCACGACTAAAGCCGCCCTCCGTAGGGGGCGCCTGGAAGCTCGTCGCCACCCCTGCGACTTGCGGCATCGGTGCGGCCGCGGCCGGAGCCACGCCAATGACAGCTTGCTTCAACGAGAGTTTTACGGGCTGCCCAGCATTTTCGAGGACAATTGAATCGGTGTCGGCGTCGTAACTCTTCACGCTGACGGGGACGAGTCCCGCGGGGGCCTCGCCTTGCGCCACCCAAGACGAGAGCTTGGTCGTGGTGTTGTAGATGCTGAAGTAGGTGATGCCGTGGTCGACATACATGCCGCGGAATTCGAGATTACTCGGCTTCTCCGTCACGGTTGTGCTCTTGGGTTCACCAAAGGGCGAGTGCTTGACGAGGGCGTCAAGATCGACGGCTCCAGCGAAGGCCGGCAGGGTAGCCAACCCAGCGACGAGGAGGAGCAAACGGAGAGAGGAGGGGACGTGTTTCATAAATGGGGGAGGGGTGGGTAACTTTAGAACCCCAAGTGGAGTGTTTGGTTTCGTAAGTTCTTGTCCAACCTCGCCTTTTCCTAGGGTGAATGTCCGCGATTTGTGCCGCCGGCGGACTTCGCGGGATCACCCCCCGCTGTCTCCGTCCATATTTAGGCGACCTTTTACAACTTAAATAACTGACTAACAATGACTTATATCTATTATATCATTAGAGGCCGTCGAACCCGTCGGTCGAAGTTTGCAACCAACGTCCGTCCGCTTTGTCTTTAATCTCCGTGAAGCTATCCTCGCCCACCGTGCGCCCTTGGCGTTTGGCCTGCCTCCTACTCCTGGGAGTCGGGCTGGGGACGGGCGTGTCGGCGGCGCCGCTCGACTTCAAGCAAGGGGTGCAACCTTTCCTCGAGAAGTACTGCTACGATTGTCACGGCAACGATAAGACGAAGGCCGACCTCAACCTGGAGCTCCACAAGGATGCCAACGGGATTTATCGCGATCAACGGATGTGGCGCCAGCTGCTTACCCAAGTGACCGCCGGCGAGATGCCGCCCCCCGAACGTAAGACGCGTCCGACCCAGGCGGAGATCGATGAGTTGCAGAAGCAGGTCCGTGGCCTGCTCGGGCAAGCGGTCGCCCAAGCCAAAGTTGATCCCGGTAAGGTGACCGTCCGCCGCCTCAACCACACGGAATACAACAACACCATCCGCGACCTTTGCTATATCGAAGGTAACTTTTCCGTCGACTTCCCCGCCGATGATACGGGCTACGGTTTCGACAATATCGGCGATGTGCTGACGTTCTCTCCCGTCCACCTAGAGCGCTTCATCGCCTCGGCTAAGGTCATCGCGGAACGCGTCATGCCGACGGCCGAGCAGAAGCTCGATGTACTCAATGTTGACGGGTATAATATGTTCCCGCGGGGTCGCTCCGAGGACCAGATGCGGATTTTTAACGACGCGACTTTATCCGCCACTTTCGACGCCCCGCGCGAGGGCGAATATATCTTCCGCGCCCACTTGGTGGGCGTCGGTAACCCTGGCGATCAAGCGGCGGTCGTTAACCTCGTGGTGGATGGGAAGACGGTCGGCACCCAGTCGCTCAAGGTGAAGACCAGCCGCGGGGCCGAGAAGGTCGATGCTAAGGTGAAGCTAACAGCTGGCAAACACACGCTCGCTGTGACGTGGGCGAACCCTCCGCCCGACCTCAAGTCTGGCAGCCGTCGTCTCGGGACGTATCGTTATCAATTGCTCGGCCCCACCGACACGCGCACCGATTTACAACGGAAGCTGGCCGATTTCGCTGGCACCAAGAAGGGCGACGACCGCGCCCGTGCGATGGTGAATCTTTTCGTGAGCCGCGCTTTCCGCCGGCCTGCCACCGCCACTGAAATCCAGCGTTATACCAAGGTGTTTACGACGGCCGAGACCACCGGTGGGTCTTGGGAGGCCGGTGCCCAAGCGATGATTTCCGTCGTCCTCGCCTCGCCGAAATTCGTCTTCCGGATTGAACAGGATGACCAGCCCTTCGCGAAGGACGCCCACCCGATTGCGGAGTTCGCCCTGGCGTCGCGCTTGAGTTACTTCCTCTGGGGCTCGATGCCCGATGAGGAGTTGTTCGCCTTGGCGAACGCCAGCAAACTTTCCGCCAACCTCGAGGCCCAGACGAAGCGCCTCCTCAAAGATAAGCGCTCCAAATACCTGGTGACAGGCTTCGCCCTCCAGTGGCTCCAGACGCGCCGCTTGGCCCTGGTGACGCCCGATACCAAGCAGTTCCCCGAGTTCGATGACGCGCTGCGTACTTCGATGGTCAAAGAGACGGAGTTGTTCCTGTCCGAGATTGTGCGCGAAGATCGCAGTGTGTTCGATATCATCGACGCCGACTTCACCTACCTCGATCGGCCGCTCGCCGAGTTGTATAAGGTGCCTAATGTGGAGTCGCGCCGAGCTGGCGATTTCGTCCGCGTGACGTTGCCCAAGGGCGAACGGGGTGGCGTCCTCACGCAGGCGAGTATCCTCACGGCGACTTCTAACCCCGACCGGACCTCGCCCGTGAAACGCGGGAAGTGGATCCTCGAACAGATTCTCGGGACGCCCCCACCGCCCGCTCCCGAGGATGTACCGTCGCTCGAGGGCCAAAAGCAGCTCACCGGTAATCTCCGCCAACGGCTCGAACAGCACCGCATTAATCCGGCCTGCGCTTCCTGCCATAATCGCATGGATGCCATCGGCTTCGCTTTCGAGAAGTTCGACGCCATCGGCCGGAGTCGTACCATGGACGAGGGCGTGCTCATTAATACGGCCGGCAAGTTGCCCGATGGGCGTACGTTTGCCGGCGCTTCCCAACTGAAGTCTGTTTTAAAGGCCGATAACGAGAAGTATATCCGGAATTTTTCCGCCAAACTGCTGACCTACGGCCTGGGCCGAGGGCTGGAGTTCTATGACGAGCCGACGCTCGATAAGATGGTGCTTTCGGTTCAAAAGGGCGAAAACCGCTTCTCCGCCGTCGTGCTAGCCGTCGTCTTGAGCGAGCCCTTCCGCCTCCGTCGCGGTATTTCGCAGGTTGAAAGCGTCCAGACCCCTCCTAAAAAGAAATAATCCTTTTCCGCCATGATCCACGATAAAGTCCTCAGCCGCCGCACCGTCCTTAAGGGAATGGGCGTCACCCTCGCGCTGCCTTGGCTCGAGAAGATGGGTATGCAAACGAGCTGGGCCGCCGGCAATACGCCCATCGCCCAAGCCGCGCCGAACCGCATGGCCTACGTTTACATTCCGAATGGCGTCGTCCCTAGTGCCTGGCGCGTCGCGACCGAAGGGGCGCTCCCAGCTAAACTGCCGCCGATCCTCGCGCCGCTGGCGGACTTGACCAAGGATTTCTCAATTCTCTCCGGCCTGACGGCCGACAAGGCGCGTGCCAACGGTGACGGCGGTGGCGACCACGCCCGCGCGATGGCGGCCTACTTGACTGGCGCTCAGCCGCGTAAGACCGACGGTGCTAATATCAAGGTCGGGGTTTCCGTCGACCAAATCGCCGCCGCCCGTATGGGCGACCGCACGCGCTTGGCCTCCCTCGAAGTCGGCGCCGATTCCAGCAAGATGGCTGGTGGTTGCGACTCTGGTTACAGCTGCATCTACGAGTCCAACATGTCCTGGCGCTCCTCCACCCAGCCGATGCCGAAGGAGGTCAGTCCTAAACTAATCTTCGAGCGTCTGTTTGGTTCGGGCACCGACCTCGAACGGGCCCGCCGCGATGCCGAACGGAAGAGCGTGCTCGACGCCGTTCGCGATGACTTCCGTGAATTGAACGTGCGCCTCGGCGCCGATGACCAGCGCAAGCTCGACGAATACTTCACCGCGGTTCGTGAAATGGAACAGCGTATTTCCAGAGCGGGTGCCTCGAGCGCGCCCAAGCTCCCCGTCGGCGTTAAGGCCCCGGCCGGTATCCCGCAGAGCTACGAGGAACACCTCCGCCTCCTCGCTGACCTCGTCGTCCTGGCGTTCCAGACCGACACGACGCGCATCTCGACCTTCGTCTTCGCCAATGAAGGCAGCAACCGCTCGTACCCTTTCATCAACGTGCGCGAGGGTCACCACAGCCTTTCCCACCACGGCAATGACCCGGCGAAGATGGCGAAGATCCAGGACATTAATGTCTTCCACACGACGCAGTTGGCTTACTTCCTCAACCGCCTGAAGTCGGTCAAGGAAGGTGACGGCACGCTCCTCGACCACTCGATGATCGTCTACGGTTCGGGTAACGGCGACGGTAACCGCCACAACCACGACGACTTGCCCATTCTCCTCGCTGGCCGCGGTTGCGGTACGATTCGCCAGGGTCGCAGCATTCAGTACGGCAAGGAAACCCCGTTGAACAACCTCTGGGTCTCCATGCTGAATCGCATGGACATCCGCGACGTCCAGTTCGGCGACAGCTCCGGCGAACTCAAGAAACTGGTCTAAGTAAGGTAGGGGCAGCACCGCGTGCTGCCCTAGTCTGCCTCGCCTGTATCGGGTAGGGTTGGCACTGCGTGCCAACCTAGTCTGCCTCGAATTGTGCTGCGGCCTTCGGCCGCTTGTGCCCGCCGCGCAACCTTCCCGGTCCCCGGCCCCCCCTTTCTGTAGCTGCCTCACCTGCCTCGGGTAGGGGCGCGACTGCGTCGCGTCCGTTCGCCGAGTGACGTCCGAATCTCGACTTAATTACGCGAGCTCCGCTCGCGGGTAGGGACAAGGCTCCGCCTTGACCTCCTAACCAAGAAGGGCGCGGCAAAGCCACGCCCCTACCTTTTGTATGTGTGCCTCTGCCTCTCACCTTTCCACCTTTGCACAAGAGCTCTGCTCCGATTTGCACCTTTGCACTGCCTCTTGTCTCTGTCCCTCCGTCCTCCGTAATCCTCTTCGGCTCACCCCTAGCCAACCATACTCCAGCCAACCAGCCCCCTCGCGGCCTTCAGCCGCGCTCACTTTTCCACTTTTGCACCGGCCTCCGGTCGATTTGCACCTTTGCACGGTCTTCGTAACGCACGTCCTCCGTACTCCGTAATCTGTACTCCGTACTGCGCTCCTCTCCGCGCGCCCTAGATCATCCCCATTTCCTCCGCCACGCTGTCGACCTTATGCTCCACCAAGGCGAGCTTGGCGTGCAGGGCGGCGACTTCGTGCCTGAGCAGGGCGTTTTCTTCCCTGAGGGTTTTGAGTTCTTCGAGGATTTCTCCGATGAGATGATGAATGTTCATAGTTATTTAAAGGGTTGGGTGTCGTGCGAAGGAAGCCCGCGGCCACTACACGAGGCGGCCGGAGGTGAAAACCCGCGGGCGTAAGGGCGCCCGGCAGGGGAGGAGTCGACTGGTGGACTTATCGTGAAATCAACGCGTCTCTCCAAGGGGCAGACCTATGTCCGCTCCTTGTCGTAGGATGCTGTTGGGCGTGTTGATCACGAGGTCGAGGAACATCGCCAAGCGCGGAAATCCGTCAATGAGATTCTAATACAATCGCTTTTCCTGAGGGAACTGCCCAGTTTCTGCCGGGTCTCCTTGCTATGATTTTCCGTCTCCTCGGCCTAAGCGCCTGCCTTTCGTTCAGCCTGCTCGCCGCCGCGGCGTCCGGCCCCAACGACTCGTCCATCGGGCCCGATTATAAGTCGGCCCCCGAGATGGCGGCCAAGCCCGGGGTGCCGAAGGGCACCATCAAGGAATTCGTGATCGAGTCGACCGAGAGCAAACTCTACCCGGGCATTGCCAAGAACAAGCCCGGCGAGGTCGTCCCTTATAAGCGTAAGGTGCAGGTCTACATCCCGGCGCAGTATGTCTCGGGCAAGTCGGTCCCCTTCATCGTGGTGACCGATGGGCCTTGGTATACCAAGCGCATGGCCACGGTGCTCGACAACCTCATCGCCGAAAAGCGCGTACCGGTCCAAGTCGCCGTCATGGTCGAATCCGGCGGTGGCGACAGTAAGGGCAGCCAGCGCGGGCTCGAGTATGACACCATGTCGGGCAAATACGCCGAGTTCATCGAGACCGAAATCCTCCCGCGCGTGGCCAAGGACTACGGTATCGTTTTCAGCAAGAACCCCGATCAGCGGGCGGCCATGGGCGGCAGCTCGGGCGCCGCAGCGGCGCTCACCATGGCCTGGTATCACCCCGAGTGGTATCGCCGCGTGCTCAGTTACTCGGGCACGTTTGTGAATCAGCAATTCCCCGAAGACCCGAAGACCCCGCACGGCGCTTGGGAGTACCATGAGAACCTGCTCATGAAGACGGAGAAGAAACCGCTTCGTATCTGGATGCAGGTAGGCGAGAAGGATAACGGTTGGGACCGCCCAGTCCCGCCCTCCTACCATAACTGGGTCGAAGCCAACGAACGCATGGCCGCCGTCCTCGCCAAGAAAGGCTACGCTTACCAATACGTCTTCTGTAAGAAAGCTGGCCACGTCGACGGCAAGGCCGTCGCCGCCACGCTCCCCGCCGCCCTCGAGTGGCTTTGGAAGTGAGCGCTTAGCGCTCAGCGGGTATCGGGTTTTGGGTTGAGGGTATTGGGAAGTGCTGCGGCCTCCGGCCGCTTATGCCCGCCGCGCATCCCTCCCGGTCCCCGGGTCCCCCTGCCTTTAGCTACCACGCCTGCCTCGGGTAGGGTTGGCACTGCGTGCCAACCTAGCTGTCTTCTTCGCGAGCTCCGCTCGCGGGTAGGGGCAAGGCTCCGCCTTGACCTCCTACCCTAGGAGGGCGCGGCAAAGCCCCGCCCCTACCTCATGCCTTTCAACTCCGTACTCGACCCAGCACTCTGTACTCTGCCTCCGCCCCGCCCCTACCTGTTTTGTCATTCACCTTTCCACCTTTGCACCGGCCTCCGGCCGATTTGCACCTTTGCACCTGCCTCTCCTCCGTACTCCGTACTCTGTAATCTTCCCTGCCCGCCCCTTTGCACTGCCGCTTGCTTCTCTTCCCCCCCGCGCCCCCTCACGAGCCCCGCTTGTACCGCCCCTGTGAGTAAGTCGTCTGCCGGAAGATTGCCGCCGCCGAGGTTTCAGGGTGTAATGGGATTCTTTATATGAAAAAACCTTGGGCTCTAAGCCTCCCTGCTAACTGGGACTGGTATCTCTTCGGTCTCACGGCGCTGTGCCTTGCCTGTTGGGGTTCGTGGTACCTTTCGCCGCGATCCGATGAGCCGCGCTTCCGTCTCGCATGGAAGTACGGTCAAACGCCCCAGGAGATTTCTCTGCGCGAGCTGCGTGACTTTATTTCGATTACCAGCCAACGATGCGAGGGGCTAAAGCGTGAAGTTAAGGGGCTTCGGGGTATTCGCCCAGATAGCGGCGCGGAGAAACAGCTCGAGGAATTGGTGGCCACCTCCTCCTGGAATGCCAACACCGAGACCTTTATCCAGTATTCTTTCAACCAGCGCGTGAATCCAGTCGATCGACTGGAGCCGCTCTTTGCGCCCTTCACGGAACGCCAGCAGCGCATCATCGAGTTTGGCGACGTCTTGGATACGGCCTACTCCTTGCGTTCCAATGAAGGCCTCCTCACGGCCATGGTCGCCGCCAGTGCCCGCCCAACAAAGATAGAAGGCTATTATACCAACTACCGAGATATGGAGCTTTTGGTGAGCCGGACCGCGGAGGGCTATCTGGTGCGTATGGGAAGCGCCTATGGACTTTCGCTCAAGGCCTACGGGTATGACTTCACGGCCAGCCGCCATGGGGATGTTTTGACCGGCAAGGCCCGCATTATGCCCGAGCATATCGCGGAAGGGGAGGAGTCCATCGTCATCCGCTTCGACCGCGGCATCGCCGAGATCTCCGGCCAAGGACAATTTGCGCGTGGCACCTTGGTGAAACTGGCCGACCTACGGCTGTCGGGCCAGCCGTTGAACGACATGATAGCCCTCGGGGCTGGCCCCACTTCGCCTGACGCATGGGAAGCCCGCGAAAAATTCCTGCGCACCGAAGTCGTGTGGACCAGTGAAGCCCGCCCTGCGTTATTTTGGCATGCTTACTTTATATACCAAGTCAGCGAGGAAGCCCTCGGCGGCCCCCGCCAGGAACGCTAAGCTGCGTCTGGTAGGGACCGCACCTCGTGCGGTCCTAGTTGCTTCGCTTGCCTTGAGGTAGGGGCAGCACCGCGTGCTGCCCTAGCCGCCTCTCTCGCGAGCTCCGCTCGCAGGTAGGGGCAAGGCTTCGCCTTGACCTCCTACCCTAGGAGGGCGCGGCAAAGCCGCGCCCCTACCTTTTGTACGTATGCCTCTGCCTCCCTCCTTTGCACCTTTGCACTGCCTCTCCTCCGTCCTCCGTACTCGACCCAGCACTCTGTACTCTTCTCCGCCTCCGCATCTTACCTTTCCACTTTTCCACCTTTGCACCTTTGCACGGCCTTCGTAACTCACGGCCTCTCTCCTCCGTCCTCCGTACTCTGAACTCCGTAATCCTCTTCCGCTCACCCCTAGCCAACCATACTCCAGCCAACCAGTCCCCTCGCGGCCTTCAGCCGCGCTCACTTTTCCACCTTTCCACCGGCCTCCGGCCGATTTGCACCTTTGCACGGTTCTCGCACTTCATGGCTCCTAGGATTTCCCCCTATCCGCCAGGACTTGACCGCCCGTCTAAAATCTTTAGGTTCATGGTGTATCAGAAAGGCCCTTTGAGGGTCGGTATGATACCACCAGGGGGCCGCCGCAAGGCGGCCTCGCTTCGTTTAGACCTCAATCCAGCCCAGAGATAGTTCGGTCAGCTTCTTGATCAACTGATGCGCGCCTTGCTCTTTAAGGTAACGGTTGGGGTACTTGGATTGCTTGATAAGGTATGCAATCAAATCGGCGATTTGAAGTTGCCTTGACTGGTTAGACGGAAGCGACAGCGGTCGCCCGACAACACGATCAAAATAATCCCGCTCCCAGGCGGCGGGCATCGTGGGCATTTGGTCATGGATAATGAGGAGGGCACTGCGAACCCCTAGGCTGCCGATCTGGGCCCAGTGCTCTAAGTCGCTTAGGCATCGCTCGCCGGCGCGGTGCAGCGGTGCACCTTGGTTCTTGTCGGCAATCCAGCCAAAGAAGCGAAGCTCTGGACTCTCGCTCAGTAGGCGAATCAGGCTGCGGACGATAAGCAGGCGGTGGTCCCGTCTAAGCCCGCAGTGAACATTCGCTGCGCCCAGAAATTCAGCGGCGTGAATTTCATGGTCCTCGCGTAGGCCATACTGTTCTTTCGCCCAGGCCCTAAAGCCACGCAAGCGGCTATCGACAGCGTGCCAATCATCATCGTGTACGGCGAACCCCGCGATGATGTAGTGATGCCCGGGTGAGTTCGTCAGGCCCGGGTCGCCACTCTCGTCTAGGTAGATTAGATGCATCCCTCAGCCGACCGATACCCTCATTGCCCAGCAACACTCCGGCCTTAGGCATCATTTGACCGCAACCCCTCTGCGTCGGGTAGGGGCGCGACTGCCTCGCTTGCCTCGGGTAGGGTTGGCACTGCGTGCCAACCTAGCCACGCCAGTTGTCTTCTTCGCGAGCTCCGCTCGCGGGTAGGGGCAAGGCTCCGCCTTGACCTCCTAACCAAGGAGGGCGCGGCAAAGCCACGCCCCTACCTCATGCCTCCCAAATCCGTACTCTGTACTCCGTATTCTGGCGTCTTCCCTGCCTCT
>Ga0102879_1000445_pt1 | contig 18767 bp, 9 predicted proteins | sample Colrivmet1548B02_FD_78187 | JGI IMG/M metagenome (GOLD analysis project Ga0102879, IMG submission 78187) | Estuarine microbial communities from the Columbia River estuary - metaG 1548B-02 | ecosystem: Environmental > Aquatic > Marine > Intertidal zone > Estuary | place: USA: Columbia River... | reverse complement strand
AATATTTTTACCCTCTACTGTATTAAAAGGATACAGACAAAATGGAATAGCCGAATTTGAAAAAATTGAAACGATAAATCAAGTATTTGAAACTCGATTTAATTATAAGAAAGTATTTGATAAACATAATATAAATGCTACAGTAGTTGGAGAATTTTCAGATAATTTAAAAAGTATATTTACTGCCGGAGGAACCGGTTTTAGTAATCAAACAAATGGTTTTAATAACTTATCTAGTGCAACTATAGCAACTTTCCCTTCAAACAATATAGCAAAAGATAACTTATTGTCTTTTTTAGGTAGAGTGGCCTATAGTTTTAATGATAAATACCTTATAACTGCATCTATTAGAGCGGACGGTTCTTCAAAATTTGGGAAAGAGAATAAATGGGGATACTTTCCCTCTGTTGCTTTAGGATGGACACTTTCGGAGGAGTCAATTATCAAAAAATTGAATATTTTTGACAATTTCAAGTTAAGAGCATCTTATGGAGTAACTGGTAATAACCAAATACCTGCATACAGCTCAATAGGCTTATTAGGGCCAGCAAATTATGTGTTTAATGATGTATTTTATTCTGGAGTAGCTCAAAACAGGGTTTCTAATCCAGGCTTGAAATGGGAAACGACTACACAATCCAATTTAGGTATTGATTTAGGGTTTTTTAAAAATCGTTTAAATATTACTGCTGAAGTTTATTCTAAAAAAACAACTGATTTATTATTAGAAGTTCAATTGCCTTTGTCCTCAGGTTTCGAAACTGCTTTAAAAAATATTGGATCTTTTAGTAATAGAGGTTTTGAATTAACAATTAATTCAATCAATATTGATAATAGCAATTTTAAATGGAAATCTGATTTTACTTTTTCATTTAATAGAAATAAGGTACTGGATTTAGGAGATAAGTTTGAATTTTATTTTAATGCAAATATTTTTCCAAGTAAATTCATGAATGAAATATTAATTCGTGTAGGACAATCAACTGGGGTTTATTATGGATTCATTGAAGATCAAATTATTAACAATCAAACAGAAGCTGCAAATAGCCCTTTACAAATTGGTGTTGGGATTCCAGATATAAACAATAATGGACAAGTCAAAATTTATGATGTCAATGGAGATGGTATAATTAATAGTTATGACAAAGTGCCAATAGCTAATACAAATCCAGATTTTATTGGAGGTTTAAATAATGAATTTACTTATAAAAATTTTGACTTCAGTTTCTTTTTACGTTTTTCTTATGGTAACGACGTAATAAATGGAAATATTGGGAATTTAGATAAGGGAGGTATTAATAATTGGAACACATTAAAATCTATGTCTGATTATTCTTATAGTGCTGCATATAATCCTACCGGTACCTTTCATGGTGAAAATGGCAATGGAGTATATTCCTCTTTATTTAGAAGTGCTTATGTGGAAGATGGATCTTTTTTAAAATGTGACTTCATAACATTAGGATATGCAATGCCTAAATCAATAGTAGATAATTTAAATCTAAATAAATTTAGACTTTTTGCCAGGGTAAATAATCCTTTTATGCTTACTAGATATTCTTGGTTTGATCCAGAAGTAAATGCAATTGGAGGTACAGCTGGAAGAGTTGGTGGAGGTGTAGATCTTGGTAGTTATCCACGAAGTACTTCCATTACATTGGGACTTTCACTTAATTTTTAATTTAAATAAAAAAAATGATGAATAAAATCAAATATTTATTTCTTAGTGTGTTGTTTGTGAGTTTTGTGGGTTGTAGTGATATTTTAGAAGAAGTTCCAGTTTCAGAACTTTCAGTTGAAAATTCATTTAATACAGAATCCGATGCAAAAGCAGCAATTGTAGGAGTATACAACTCGTTACATCTAGAAGGAGTATATGGAAAAAGCCAAACTCTTTTTTCTACTGATGAACATAATGCTGGATCAAAAGTACCACTTTCGGGATTAAACTTATACTCTTTCACAGCAGACAATGTTGAAGTAATTTTGCCTATTTGGAGAGATCATTATGAGGGAATAAATCGAGCAAATCTTGCTATATCTAAAATTCCAAATATTAATATGAATGTTGATGAAAGAAATACTTTAGTGGCAGAAGCAAAATTTATTAAAGCATTATTATACTTCAATTTAATAAGATATTATGGAGACGTACCTTATAAAGAATCAGAAACTACATCTTTAAATGATCTAAATATACCTAGAACTCCCGTTGCAACAATATATGAAAATATGATTAGAGATCTTGAATATTGTGTGGTTCATTTAAATGTTAAAGCTGCCGGTTTAGCAGGACATGCCACGCAAGATGCAGCTAAAACTTTATTAGCTAGTATATACCTAACAAGAGGTAGTATGGCAAGAAGGAATAACAACGGAAATGGTATAGCAGATTTTACTTTAGCATCTAGATATTCTAAAGAGGTAATAGATTCAAATAGATATAGATTATGTTCTTATTTTCCAGATGCATTTATAGTTCAAAATAAAAATAATGATGAAATTGTTTTTGATGTACAATTTAAATCACCTGGATTAGGGGTTGGAAACACCATTGGAATAAATATGGGAATTCCTTCAACTTCTTCTGGAGTAGATAATTTATCCGCAGGCGGATCACAAGGTGCTATAAGAGCTAATCCCTATCATCAATTCTATTATGAAGTAGCAGATAGTATTCGCATGAAATGGACTGATGCTAGAATTTTAATAAATGCTGCTACTGGAAGGTATTCTATTGTGAGTGCTGTTAGCACAAATCCACCTGTTTCGGCAGCGAAATTCAGAAGATATCCAGTTAGGAGTCCTGGGTTCGTACTCCAAACTAATGATTACGATGTTAATTGGCCAATTTTTAGATTTGCAGAAGTATTGTTAATTTATGCAGAGGCATCAAACGAAATAAATGGCCCAAATCAATTAGCAATAAATGCATTAAATTTACTTAGAAGCAGAGCCAGAAATACTAATATAGGTGGAGTTCACAGAGATATTTTACCACGTTCTTTGTCTCTACAAAGATCAATTGGTCTAGTAGATTTGACTCTTACTAATTCGTTGGTTTCAACTCAATCTGCTTTTAGAAATTATATTTTATTAGAGAGAAGTAGAGAATTAAGTCAAGAAGGCAAAAGATGGTTTGATTTGGTTCGATGGGGAATTCTAAAAAGTACCTTGCGTGGTTTAAATGCTAAATGTATTGCTAAAATTTCAGAAACTCCTCCAGTTGAAGTTCCTGTAATAACAAATACTAAATGGACTAATTATTGGAATGGAAGAGTTGACGAATGGAATTTAATAACAGGTGCAATTCAAGATTTTCATATGTTACTTCCAATACCAACTAATGAAAGAATGGCAAATCCAGCTATAGGACCTAATAACCCTGGATATAATTAATTAAAATAAGTAGATATGAAAATCAAATATTCAATTAGTATTTTAAAACTTTTATCGATTTTGTTTTTATTCGCTTCATGCGAAGAAGATGATTTAGACACATGGGTTAGTATAGAAGCTGATAAAACAGCAGTAGCTGTTAATGAAATTGTAACATTTAAAATGTCAGGTAACGCCGAAACTTATGTTGTTTATACTGGAGATGCGGGACACGATTTCACAAAAAGTTATTTAGTAATTACAGGAGGTAGAACAATTGATCAAGAAGATTATGTATTAAAACAAACCGGTTTAAACACATGGACTCCTATTTTGACTGCTGAAATTACAGCTTATAATATTTTAAATCCTAATTCACCACTTGATGCCAATACGGTAATTGCAGGCTTAAGAAGGTTATTAGATCAATCGTATTATAAAGATACTGCAGCAATAAGAATTAGAGAATTAATGCCAACACTTAAATCTTTTACTGATTGTCAAAACCTAGTAGGAACTTATTTTACAAATTTAAGTGTTTTATTGACTCCTGTAGGAGGATTTTCTACTGGCGTAGCTATAAATAGATATAATTTAACTTATTCCTATAAATTTACTACCCCTGGAACCTATGTTGTAACTTTATTAGGTACTAGAGTAGGTGATAAAATTTATTCAGGTGCTGGTTATATTTATAATAGTACTGCATCTGCTAGTGAATATAATTATGAAAGATATACAGCAAGAGTAACTATTGTCGTTCAATAATTTTTTTATCCTCTAAAATTTTAAATAAATAAACCTGTCATTAGACAGGTTTATTTATTTAAAATGTAAGTACTATAAATAGAATAGTCTTTAAAATAAATAGACCTAAAATCCCAGACAAACAATAAAGGTTTAAACCAATATCATAATCAAATTAAAAGTAAAGTTCTTTTTTCTGATACTTCATATCATGAAAATACTAACTATTATTATCCTTTATTTTGTTTTTCAATATATATTCTGAAGGTGACATTTTGTAATGTGATTTGAACCACTTAGAAAAATACTGTGGATTAGAATGTCCTATAGCATATGCAATCTCAGATATATTTAAATCAGATTCTAGTAAAAGTTTGGTAGCCCTTTTCAGTCTTACCGAATCAATAAACTCTTTCCCAGTAGTACCAGTTATTATCTTAACTTTTCTAAAAAAAGTGGAACGACTCATAGAAAATTCATCTGCAATATTGATAATATTCAAATTATCGTTTTCTATGTTATCATTAACATATTTTAGTAGTTTTTCAATAAATTCTTTGTCTTTACTGTTTGTGGTTAAGTCTCCAGCATCCTCATATTTATTAGACACAAATAGATTTTTAAATTTGTTTCTAGACTCTATTATATTTTTAATTGTAAGGTTTAAAATTTTAATATTAAACGGTTTAGGAACAAAGTAGTCCGCACCAGATTTTACACCCTCAAATTGAGAATTCATATCTCCTTGAGCCGTTAAAAGAATTATTGGAATATGCGAAGTTTTTATATCTCTTTTAAGCGTCTCACATAACTCAATACCATTCATTATGGGCATTACCAAGTCACTTATAACTATATCAGGCTGCAATTCATTTGCCATTTCAATACCTATTTGACCATTATAGGCTGTATAAATGTTGTAATTATCCATGAAGTATTCGGCCATATTTTCAATTAAATCTTTATTATCATCTACAAATAAAATAGTAGGCTTTTCGTTATTAAAATCGGGATTTTTAACAACTAGTTCGTTATTGCCAACTTCATTATCTTGATTATAATTAGCATTACTTAGTGCTGTAGGCATTTCATTGTTCCAAAGAAATCTGTCCGATTTTTCTTCATCAGTGTAAGCGTTTTGATCAAAAGATAAATTCAATGTAAAAGTAGTTCCGATATTTATTTCACTTCTTACAAAAATTGATCCTTTGTGAAGTTCAATTAATGATTTTGTTAAAGACAAACCTATTCCAAATCCATTTACATAGCGGTCCATATTACCTCCGTGATGGTAAAATCTATTAAATATTTTAGAAATATAATTAGGGTCAATTCCTGAGCCATTATCGATGACTTCAATTATTAAAAATCCTTCATCTGCAGAAGGGAATGCTTTAATAATAATTCTACCTCCATTTTTAGTGTGTTTTATTGCGTTGGATACTAAATTATACATAATTTTTCCAAGAGCATTTTTATCAAACCAAATAAATAATTCAGGTTCAAAGGTGTCAATTGAGATTTTAATTTCTTTAGATTTTGCCAAAGACTTAAAAATAACTTTGATATTTTTTAAAAATGAAATAATATCATTTTTCTGAACTTTTAACTGGTAATTACCCGTTTCCATTTTGTGAATCGATAATAATTCATTGGTCAATTCCAAAAGATTATTTACATGTTTGTCAATAGTTAATGCTTCTTTTTCTTGTTTTTGATTGAGCTTAAAATTAGAAATCAGTTTTTCAATTGAACATAAAATTAGGGTTAGTGGCGTTCTAATTTCATGTGAAATATTAATAAAGAATTCCAATTTCGATTTATTGATTCTCTCCATTTGTTCATTATATTGTTTTTCTAATTGCTCTTTATTTTTTTTCTCAAGTCGTTTTTTTGTAATTAATGATATTAATTTAATTAAAAAATAAAGAACAATTAAATAAAGACAAAATGCCGGAAATGTTAACCAAAATAAAGGTTTAATTTCTATTGATAATGAGGTATATTTAGCTTCCCAATTTCCATCCTCGTTCGATACTTTTATTTTAAATGTATAATTACCAGGTGGTAAATTTTTATAATTTGCTTCATAAATATTAGCTGATGCTATTAACCAATTTTTATCAAATCCTTCCAAAGTATAGGCATATTTACAATTTTTTTGATTGTAGTAATTTGGAGATAGAAAATTAATTTTTAAATTATTCTCGAAATGATTAAGTTTAAGGTTGTTAGAATCATTTTTTAGTATTCTATCATTTATATTTATACCATTAATAATTAACTCACTAATATTTACAGGTTCGTTGTATTTGACTTGTTTTGATTTATTAGGAAAAAAAGTTGAAATGCCATCAATACCCCCAAAATATAGTAATCCATTCGAATCTGAATAAGAGGAGTGTTCTGTAAACTCATAGTTTTGAATACCGTCGTTTACATCATAAATTGTTGTCTTATATGAATGATTTAATTTAACTAATCCCCTATTTGTCCCAACCCATATATTTCCTTGACTGTCGGTTTCTATAGATTGAATTAAATTACTAGGAAGACCTTCTCGAATTGTAATTTTTTTAATTTTTGAAGCAATTCCATCTTTATTTAACTTAATTTGAAACAACCCATTTTTTGTACCCACCCAAGAATTGTTATTGTTATCCAAAAGTATGTCACATATATAGTCATTATTATCCAAACTATTTTGGTTTTGATTATAATGGGAAAAGTTATTTATTGAATAATCATTATTTAATTTGGCAACAACCAGTCCTTTAGTTTGAGTTCCAATCCACAATAAATTGTGAATAGGATCATATTTAACAATACGAACGAAATTTATAGAATTTAATGAGGTTGGGATTAAATTTTTGTAATTGACTACGTTAGCTATATTAAAATCATTTGTTAGTGAAAAACTTATTAAATTATTGTCAGTTCCTAACCAATAATGATTATTTACATGTGCAATTGAAAAAACAATTGGATTAATCTTATTATTTATATTAAGTTTTTTAGTGATATAATTATTTTTGGTAAATGTAACTAGATATAACCCGTCTGAGGTACCTACAAGAATATGTTGTTTGTCGATTTTAGATAATGCAAAAATCGATTTTCCATTCAGTATTGATTTTAAAATTATTTTATTGGTTGTGTCATAAATAAAAAGACCTTCAAATAGAGTTCCAACCCACAAATTATTATAATCATCTTTAATAATTGACCTTGTATTACTAATGATTGAGTTATTTTTACTGTCTTTAATATGATAGTTTTTAAATTTTAGTCCGGAATTATTTTGAAAAAATACACCGTTACCTAATGATCCAATCCAAAGGGTTTTATCTCTAGATATATAAATACTTTTTATTTTTCTGGTAGGTAAATCAAATGCTGTAATTGTTGTAGAGGTAAAATTATTTTTTCTAAGGGCTTCATTATTTATTTTTATAGCCCCATTAGCACGGGAAACCACAATAAGATTGTTTTTATGATCTTGAATGATATTTGCTATTCTTGAAAAATTAATGGTGGAATCATTTTTAGGATAAATTTTAGAGGCTAAATAGTTTCCTTTATCTACTTTTAAATGAAATAAACCATTGTTTTGAGTACCAATCCATATATTTGAAAAGTTATCTTGAAAAAAAGCAGATATTGTAACATTTGCAGATGGTCCTATAGAGATTTTAGCTAAAATATTTAATTCATTACTACTGATTTTAGTTAAAATAACTTGGTTTTTATTAGTTAACCAATAATTTCCATTTTTATCCTTTTCATAAATTTTTAAAGATTCAAGGTCTAAACTAGCAGAAATTTTATATCGAATAATCTTTTCGCAAATTGATTTTGTATTTTCCTCCGTAAAAAGTTCTTTTCCCGAATTGATACTCCATAGACCGTTTTGACCAGTGAACATTATTTTACCGTCAATAAATTTAATGGATTGTATATTTTGACCAAAAAGACTATTCTTTGAATTGTATTTTTTTAAATTATAATATTTATGAGTAATTGGATTATAAACTGTGAGGCCTTGTTCTGTAGCAATCCAAATATTACCTGCAAGATCTTGTGTAATTGAATTTATAGTATTGTCTGAAAGATCGTTGAGAGAATTTGACGCATAAAATGTTCTAATATTCATGCCATCATAGCGGTTTAAACCATAGTGAGTACCAAACCACATATATCCATCTCTATCTTGAAATATTGTTGTTATGCCATTTTGAGACAAACCTTGCTTATTATCTATATTTTTAAAATTAATAGTATCTCTCTGAATACCATAGGAATATACATAAAAAAATAATGTAATTAATAATGTTAAAATTCTTTGCATTAATTGTTTATGTTGGTTATATAATATAATTAAAAAAAATAAAATAAAGCCTTTAAATTTAAGCATTTAGTTAATAATTCAAAGATAAATGTTTTTTTGATTTGTTGTTAATTTTATTTTTTGGTACTCATTTTGGTATCAAAGTTAATGAACTTATAAAATTGACAATGAAGTTATTTATTGATATAAACCTCAAATACTATTATGATGGAATTTTTCATTTCCTTTCATTAATTTAAATATTAAATCGAAAAACAACACTAATTAAATTTTGTATAGTAAAAGCGAAAGGATAATTTATTAAATTTTTTGATTTTAGCCAATAAAATAAGAATTAGCGTTATTTTATTACTTTATGCAGGAAAAATGGTATACGGTATACGTTTCATATTTTTCACCAGGCTCGAGAAGAAGCGTTGGAAATGATTTTTGATTTGGAGAATTAAAGTCCTGAGTTTCTAAAGCAAACGATTCTCTAAAATTAAAGGTTTTACCCGTTTTTCCAACATAGGTACCTTTAAAGAAATTGGCACTAAAAAAATGCACCCCCATATTATTGGTGAAAACTTCTAATTTACGGCCGCTATTAGGATCTACAACCGTTGCGGCTAATACAATTTTAGTACTTTGTTTTTTCTTTAAGACATAACTTTGGTCATAACCCGTGCCAATTTTCAATTGTTCGTTAGATGTTTCTAAAACGATATCCTTTCCGATGGATTTTCCTATTCTAAAATCAAATGGGGTTCCAGAAACTTTAATCAGTTCACCTGTTTTAATTTTGTTGGGATTTACGGCGCAAAAATAATTGGATGGAATCGTTAGGATATGGTTTAAAATAGAACCATTCCCCTCCCCTGCAAGATTAAAAAAAGAGTGGTTAGTTAAATTTACTATAGTTGTTTTATCAGTTGTGGCTAACAATTTCATTGTCAATTCATTATTCGAAGTCAACTGATATGTTGCTTCAACTTTTAAAGTGCCAGGATATCCCATTTCTCCATCAACAGAAATATAAGACATTACAAGAGAACTATCTGTTATCTTTTCCATATCCCAAACTTGATTATGAAACCCTTTTAATCCCCCGTGTTGATGATTGGCACCATTATTTATAGCAAGAGATAGCGTTTTTCCATCCAATTCAAAAGTTCCTTTAGCTATTCTTCCGATTACCCTTCCAATGATAGCACCATGATATACGCCGGTTGCTTTTAAATAATCGTCAATACTTTTAAAGCCCAAAACTACATCGGCCTTTTGACCGTTTTTGTCTGGAGCGCATAGACTAACAATACGACCACCATAATTAGTAATGGCGGCCGTTAAATTTCCATTTTTTAAAAGAAACAAACCCACTTGTTTTCCATCAATTACCTTATTGAATTTTTCTGGATTAAGTGTTACACATTGCTCATTATTTATATTACTTTGACTTATAACTTTCGAACAAATGAATAGTGAAATTAGTATTAAAAAAATAGATTGTTTTTTCATTATTATTTCAATTCAATTTTTTCAACATTTTTATAGCTGTTACCACGAATCAATTCGAAATTTTCCTTCAATTCTTTCAATTTTTTAGGTTGATCTTTGGCAAGGTTGTTTTTTTGACCTATATCCTTCTTTAAATTATACAATTGAAACTCTTTGTCATTTCCCATTTCAATATTAACTTCTTCCAGAATTGGATCGCCAGGATAAGGCGGAATCATCATCCAATCTCCTTGACGAAAAGCCGTTTTAGTGTTGGCTTCAATAACCAAATTCGTTCTTCCAATAGCGCTTTTACCCATAAAAACATCTAAAAGTTCTTGACTGTCTGTACTTTTAACATCAACATTGACCAACTTCGCTATAGATTCCAATAAATCGATTTGGCATACCAAAGCATCTGAAACAAGGGGCTTAATTTTCCCTTTCCAATAGGTAAAAAATGGCACTCTTGTACCTGCTTCCAATAGACTGTATTTTCCGCCTCGCAATGGCCCATTTGGTTTATGACTACCTAATTTTTCCACTGAATCATCATAATATCCATCGTTCAACACGGGACCGTTATCGCTTGAAAATACAATTAAAGTATTGTCTAAAACACCTTCTTCTTTTAAGGTTTTTATTATTTCGCCCACGCAAAAATCCGCTTCCAAAATAACATCTCCACGTGGTCCCATGCCTGATTTGCCAACAAATCTAGGATTAGGAGTTCGGGGTACGTGCGGTTGATTTAAAGCATAATACAAGAAAAAAGGATTCTCTTTATGGCTTTTTACATACGATTGTGCTTTGGCTAAAAAGTGATCTGCTAAATCAACATCGCTCCAGTTGGCACTGGCTCCACCAGAAACATAACCAATTCGAGGAATACCGTTTACAATAGAACTGTTATGGCCATGATGCCATTTCATGGAGAGTAATTCAGGATTTTCTTTTCCTGTAGGTTGTCCGGGGAAATTTTTGTCGTAATTAACGGCAATTGGATCCTTGCTATCTAGATTTACTACTTTACCATTTTCGATATAAATAGTAGGTACTCTATCTTGTGTGGCGGCCATAATATAAGAATAATCGAAACCTACATCATTTGGTCCAGCATCTAATTGTTGATTCCAATCCACAATTCCTGTTCCTAAACCCAAATGCCATTTACCCACAACGGCTGTTTGGTAACCTTTTTCTTTTAACATTTTAGGGATGGTTAGTTGCTCTTTACCAATCAATAATGGGGCTGAACCTGGAAGAATTTTGGCGTCTTTATTTCTCCAAGGATAAACACCTGTGAGAAGACCATAACGACTTGGTGTACAAGTTGCCGAAGTGGCATAACCATTTGTAAATCGAACTCCTCCATTGGCTAAAATATCAATATTAGGCGTTTTTATTGCGGTTGCTCCATAACAACTTAAATCTCCATATCCTAAATCGTCTAAATAGATGAAAACTATATTAGGTTTTACTGATTTATTTTTCGTTTGACTGCTACTTTTTAAACTAATGGTAAAAGCTAAGAAACTAAAAACTATATATTTGATTTTCATTTGCTAATGAGTTTTTACTTTAACTTTTTTTGCTTTTTTTACTAAAGGAAAAATTTCAGACTCTACTCTGGCGGTTTGAGCTAGTTTTACAAACTCTGCTTTAAGTTCTGGCAATGTTTCGGCTAAATTGTTTTTTTCAAAAGGATCTTGGGCTAGATTATAAATTTCAATATTCTGTTTTTGACTTGCCTTATCATAAACAAAATTTGCTTTCATGTCCCCTTTTCTAATGGCTTGACTTTGGCTGCGTTCCCAATACAAATAATCATGTTGTTTTTGCTTATCAGTTTTACCTAAAAGTGTAGGTAAATATGAAATTCCGTCAATATTATCAGGTGTTTTAACCTTTGCAATCTCGGCACAAGTGGGCAAGAAATCCCAAAAAGCGGAGATATGATTACTACTGCTTCCAGGAATAATTTTTCCTTTCCAAAAAGCAATTAAGGGGCTTTTTATACCGCCTTCATAGACTTCGGATTTTCTTCCTCTTAAATCTCCACCAGTACGCAGGTAACTATCTTCTTCCTTAGTAAGCGCCGATCCATTATCACTTGCAAAAATTATTAAAGTATCATCCAACAGATTCAATTCTTTTAATTTTGCAACAATTTCGCCTACTTCTTGATCTAATCTCGACGTTAATGCAGCATATTTAGGAACGCTGAAATCTTCAGAATGAGCATCTCCTATGGGAAATCCTGTCTTTTTAGAATAGTATTCTAGGGTTTTATCATCTGGTTGATGATAAGGTTCATGTGGTAAAGTAGGACAAAAATACAAGAAAAAAGGTTTGTTTTTATTAGATTCAACAAACTCTAATGCTCTATCTTTAATAATGTCTGCGCTATAAGCAGAATAAGGAGTGTCTATATTTGTATTTAATTCCACTAAGTCATTTTTACGCAAATAAGAGGTGAAATAATTATGAGCATGAATCTGTCCATTATAGCCATAAAACTGGTCAAACCCTTGATTGTTTGGAGATCCTTCTGAAGCTGGATAACCAAGCCCCCATTTCCCAAAAGCTCCAGTGGTATATCCAGCGGTCTTCATGATTTCGGCAACTGTTATTTCAGTTGCTGGAATGGGTTCGTTTCCTTCATAAGGAAGCGCCCTATTATCTCTAATATAGGCATGACCTGTATGTTTACCCGTCATTAAAGACCCTCGCGAAGGAGCGCAAATATTAGATCCACAATAATGATTGGAAAACTTCATTCCCTCTTTGGCCAATTGATCAATGTTGGGAGTTTCGATTATTTTACCACCATAACTCCCCAACTCATTGTATCCCATATCATCGGCTAAAATGAAAATTATATTGGGTTTTTTAGTGTTTTTTGTTTCTTGAGCCTGTATACCAAATGCAGCTAGTAGGATTGCAAAAGCAAGTATGTTTTTTGTATTCATTTTTGTCTTTATATTTAAATTAATTTTCTCCGTCCTTTTCAACAAAACCTGAAGGGATTGGAACTGTTTTTTTACCAAAAACCTCAAAAAACTTGTCGAACATATTATAATATTTTTCTTTATACATTTTTTTCATTTTTTCTTCTCGAGCTTGAGGGTAATAATCGAAAATATCTCCTTTTCCAAGTGCTCTAGGATCTTTTTGTCTTTTTAATTCCTGATTCATTTGTGCACTTAATTGATTTCTTAACACAGCATATTTAAAATCAGAAGCGAGATTATTAATACAATCTGGATCTATTTCCATATCATAAAGTTCCTCCATAGGCCGTTTCCCAAAAGATAGTTCATAATATTTATAATCTGGATCCTCTTTTTTTAGTTCTGTTAAATAAGATTTTGTTGGTGAATTATCCACATTATTATACCCATATTCCGGGTCTCCGGCAGGCCATCTATTATATTTGTAATTATGAATATAAAGGTATTTATCGGTTCTAATTGCTCTAGCAGGATAACCAACATTTATTTGATCTCCTTCAATGCGACCCATATCATGACGTTCTTTTCCTAATAACGAAAAAGAACGTTTTTCATCGATTCTTCCAGATTTTTCAGAAAGTAAAAGATTTAGAAAACTTTTACCTGTCATTTGTTTATCGATTTTTAATCCCGCAGCTTCCATAAGTGTTGGAGCAACATCAGGAAAATTTATAAAATCGGTCACTACTCTTCCCGGAATAATTTTGTCGCCCCAGCGTACCACAAATGCTTCATGAAAATCTTCTTCATAAATTTGTCCTTTTATTCTTGGAAATGGCATTCCCTGATCGGATGTAGCAATAATAATAGTATTGTCTAACAACCCTCGTTTTTCGAGAGAAGCCAATGCTAAACCAATTTGACGATCATGATACTCCACTTCTACTCCATAATCAGCTAAATCACCACGAACTAATTCATTGTCAGGAAAAAAGGCTTGAACCGTAACTTTACTCAAATCTTTATTCTCTTTTTTATAGGAATCTTTTTCATATTTACGGTGTGCCTCGTGGGTTCCAAACCAAAAACAGAATGGCTTTTCTGCGTCTCTTTTAGTTAAAAACGCCTCGAAGTTTGATGCATAATCTTGTTTACTTATTCCCTTATATGGTGGGATAAGTGAGATTTCATTGTATTCCCAACCAGCAGGATTGTGTTCTCCGTAGTACACTCCGGGGCCCCAACCTTTACCGGTATAGCCTATTAAATATCCACTTTCTTCTAATAATTTAGGATAAAATTTCCATTTGGGAGGTATAACAGGTATGTGATTTGCAGCTTCTTCTAATTGCCAAGAATACCTTCCAGTTAAAAAACAAGCTCTAGATGGTGAACATTTTGGATTACAAACATAGGCGTTGGTAAAAAGTGCTCCTTCATTTGCAATTCTATCAAAATTGGGTGTCTTAATATATTTTGAACCATATACTCCCATACTATTTCGTGAGATGTCGTCCCCCATAATAACTAGAATATTAGGGCGCTTATTTTGAGCTATTCCTTCTATCGTATTAAAAAAGCTTAAAAATAACAATAAGGAAAAGGCAAATAAATAACAACTTTTTTTCATTTTTTTTAAGATTTATGGTAGTAAACTAATTTATTTACGTTGAATATTTACTTCAATGCCGTTAAAAATATCATCGATTGAATCTGTATTTACCAATACAAAGTCAGACTCCATTTTTCCACTTTGGTTTAATTGCATGTCGGTAACCTCAACTGTAACAGATTTCCACTGGTTATCGCCCTTCCCTTTTACCTCAAGAGCAGTTTTCATTACTTTTCCTTTGTTGTATTGTAATGCCCAAGTTGAACCAGGGTTTTTATCCAACCAAGTGATGGTAAATTTTAAACTTTTCGGTTTAGACGTTGCAAACACCTCATCATCAAATTTAAAATACATAGTGTTTTTGCCAGTTGCATATTCAAAGGAACGAGCAAATCGATCGTATTTAGAAGAGTTTTTGTCAATTTCACCTCTAATCCTGAAAAGTCCTATAGAAGTTTCATCGGGTTTAATTTGATATAAGAAACGTTCGAAATTTCCTTCTGCAATGTCCCATCCTGCATCATTGTAACCTTTTTGTCTCTCTCGTTGATTCACTTGACCTATATCGGCTGATTCTAAATCATCCATTTTTGCCCCTCTTGATGCATAGGCATTACAAATATTAGTATAACGTTCCAGATTTTTCGACTTTGCATTTCCAAATGTTTTTACCGGAAATTTAATGGTGTCTGCAGCGTTTAGTCCTTCGTGAAAAACAGAAAAGACTGTTGTTGCAGTAGTGGGATAAACTTGTTGTGCATATATATTGTACATTTTAAAAATATCTCTAATTTCCTGATGCTCCATAGCATATTGGATTGCTCTTTTAGAGCAATTATAAGACGATAATCCTGTATTAATTCCGCTTAATGCTGACCAATAAAAAGCCAATTCTGTATTGATATTAAATATTGGTTTTCTCCAGGACTCGTCCATTTCAGAAGCGGAGAACAGTTTCATACCTTTCGGATTAATAAGATAAGGCGTCCATTGCTCCTTAAATGATTGTTCACCAGTTAAATGATGTCCTCTATTGTAGGCTCCTCCTTTTATTCCAAAACCAATTTTCGGGTCAATCGTATTCATCACCCAATTGTTAGCAACAGGGTTTTTAATAGGATCAACATTATTAAATGTTAAAACAATTTGTCGGTCAGTCACGTCATTAAAATACTTCTTAAATTGAGCAAATGCTTCTATCCGATATTCTTCCCATACCTTTTTTTTGTCAATGGAAAACTTTTCATCAGTTGGCTCTCCTTTATAAGGTTCTTCGTCACCAGTAGCTCCTGTTTTTACTTGTACAAAAGCAATGCAATCAAATTTTTCTTTGGGCTGACTTCTTAAAAAAAGTGAGAATTTTTTAATCAATTCAAAATAATATTTCTTATGATTTTCACTTAAATAGAAAGGGTAATTGGCAAATTTTATAGCATGTTTTTCTGGCTTTTTGCTAATTACTTTGACCAATGGCACACCATTATCATAGAGCCATAATGGAGAATTTGGGCCTACATTAATGCTTATTTTTACTATTTTATGGTATTTGGCTGCTTTATCTAAAACCTCTTGGAACATAGAAAAATCAAATTTTTCTGGTCCCTTAGATTGCACTTCTGCCCATGTGGCTGAAACTTCTATGCCCATAACAAAGTCAGCTTTTGGGTCAGAATAATCATCAACTCCACCTCCACGATCCCAAACACCATAAGAACTTATGGGAACCGCTATTTTTTGTGCTTGTGATTTTGTAATAAAAAAAAGAACAAAGCTAAGTAAGGCGAAGAATTTATAAAGAAATTTCATAATTATTTTTAATTTTTAATTGAGTTAAAGTTATAAGAAATAACTTTAATTTAAAACAAGTCAACAGTTAAGAATTTGAATAGAAAATTAGAAGAAAAAAATTAAAAGAGAACATCCCTGTTTATAAATAAACTTGAAAGTTCTCTTTAATAATTAATAGTACTGTTTCAAAATATTAAAAAATTATTCTTTAATAACTTTTTTTGCAATAACACTACCATTTTCTTGCACCACTTTAACAATATAAGCTCCTTTTCCTAAAGCTGCAACATTAATATCTGTAGCACTATTGTTAGACGCTACGTTTCTACCTTGCATATCGTATACTTCAATTTTAGTAATTTTATTAGTTGAACTTATATTCAAAACCTCACGTGCAGGATTTGGATATAATGAAATTGTATTATTTGCATTTCCAAAATCAGCATTTCCTAAAGCTGAAGGAATAATGTTATCAAAAACAATTGAATCTACGTATACAGAATTAGTTGAAGGATTGATATTTAATGCACCGCCAAGAATTGCACCATTAGTAGCTGGAGAAGCATCGGCCACAGCTCCTGAAGCATTCACTATTACCCAATTCACAATATCTGTATGTGGTACTCCAGGTGAAACACTATTTGCACCTGATGTGTTTTTACAATAGGTATTTCCTGAAATTACAATGTCACCAATTGCATAAGTTGCTGTTGCTAGCCAAGTATTCAACATACCAAAGTTTAATTCTGGAAATTGATAACCATTATCCCAAGTACTTAAATTAAAATCATACGTTTTGTAGTTAGCATCAGAAGTAGTATAGGTTTGAATTGGATTAAAAACAGTTCCTATTCCGGCTACTTTTCCATTTAATTGAAATAATGTATTGGTCGAGGTATTTTTTAAAGTAATATGGGCATACTTATTTGTACCTTCAACATGGGCAAGTAATGATGATAAAGCTACCTTACCATTTGTAGAGGCTGCAGTTGTACAGTTAATCATTAAAGTTCCTCTTGACGATTCAGTTGCTTGAACAGCTGTTGATCTTGTAAGATTAGTAAAACTTTCAGTTGTTGTATCAAAATTAAAAACATTAACTTCTGGTGTTACAAGATAAGCTAAGGGCTTAATGTAATCAATTAAAATGTATTCGCCTGATACTGGTGTATAGGCCGAACCAGCTGTTGTGCTATTATTCTTTTTACACATTATATCAATACCAATGGGGTTACCTGTCCATGCCGTTACATCAACAATATAGGTTTGGTAGGCCGTATCAGCAGTGGAAATTACAACATTCCCATAATTACTAGTAGTTGATGCTGGACATAATCTTAAATAGCTTATCGTACTAAAGTTTTTCAATCGTATTTCAATAAAGTTTACATTTGTATCTGCATCAATATTGGCATCTGCCTTTCTTATTAAGGGATTATTACCCTGACCAACAACAAAATCAACCCTTAAATCTCCTGCTGACTGTGTCACTGTATGCGCTCCTAAAGTTCCAGCAGAAGAATTGCAAGTAAATCCTTCAGTTGTGGAGATAAAATTCCACGGACCTTGAGCAAAAGTTAAAAGGGGTAGGATTAAAAATAAATAAGTAATTTTTGTTTTCATATTAGTAGTTTTTTAAAGTTATGTATTTTGTAAAATTAACTAATAACCATAATTAATCTTGGCGAAAAAGTGTCATATATAAAGCTAATTTGTTTCAATTGTAGCTTAAAATCAAGAAGCTGTTATTCATAAAGCCAGTCTAATTTATGTAAAATATTAAATCTCAGTAACATTAATAAAACTTTTGTTATTAAACAAAAAAAAACTTCAACAATCAAAATCTACTGAAGTCCTAATTTAAAGTCTTTAAAAACCTCAAATTAATTCTAGCCAAAAGGAGTTGATAAAATAGAAGTTTTTATAAAAATAAAAAATTACAAAAAAGCGTAAAAAAATAAAATCCTTATAATCAAACGACTAAAAGGTTTGGGAACCCTATTGACTTATTTTCAAACCAAATGTTAGAATTTCTAACTCATTTTGTTGAAAATATGCCTTAACGAAAAACTATATTATTTCTCTCTATCTTAAGTAGAATTATTAAACCATTAGGTTTTTATTTTAAAAGGTTAAGAGGCAATTTTAGGGGAATTAAAAAACCCTCAAGAGATAACTAGAGGGTTTTGGTTTAAATTGTGAACCCTATTGACTTATTTTCAAACCAAATGTTAGAATTTCTAACTCATTTTGTTGAAAATATGCCTTAACAAAAAACTTTAAATTAATAAAAAGTGTTTTGGTTCGACTGTGAACTCTATTGACTTATTTTCAAATCAAATGTTAGAATTTCTAACTCATTTTGTTGAAAATATGCCTTAACAAAAAACTTTAAATTACTCAAAAGTGTTTTGGTTCGACTGTGAACTCTATTGACTTATTTTCAAACCAAATGTTAGAATTT
>Ga0102879_1000439_pt1 | contig 18878 bp, 35 predicted proteins | sample Colrivmet1548B02_FD_78187 | JGI IMG/M metagenome (GOLD analysis project Ga0102879, IMG submission 78187) | Estuarine microbial communities from the Columbia River estuary - metaG 1548B-02 | ecosystem: Environmental > Aquatic > Marine > Intertidal zone > Estuary | place: USA: Columbia River... | reverse complement strand
TACCCTGATTATCAAGGTAGGGTCTATAGGAACAGCCCGGAGATCAAATGGGAGAATAAAGTTCACGAAAAGATTATTGGGTTCAAGCAATACACTGCTTTACCTGAAGTAGATGCTTTATCTTTGATCCATCCTAAGACAATCGAAAGACAAGAGAGACAAAATAACTACTATGCAACTCTATAAAGTACAAGACTACTTTCACCCGTACCGTATCTTAGATATAGGAGCTAACATAGGACAGTTTCACCAGTTAGCTAAGCAGACCTTCCCGGAGGCTTTTATCTTTTCGATAGAGGCAAGTCTAGATTGTGAACCTTCTTTAAAGGAACTAACTGATAATTACTATATTGGATTACTAGCAAAAGATACTACTGAGTATAATTTCTATAGCAGAAAAGGAGATACTACATGCACTGGTAATTCAATTTATAGAGAGCTAACACACTTCTACTCTGACGATCAACTAGAAATTATAAAGCAGAAAGGTATTAAACTAGATAATCTATTCGAACCAGGTTTAGAATTTGATCTTATTAAAATAGATACACAAGGTTCTGAATTAGATATCATTACCGGCGGTATTATCTTATGTAAAAAAGCTAAGGGAATCCTTTTAGAAGTTTCCTTAACTCAGTACAACGAGGGAGCTCCCTTGCATGAAGAGGTAGTTCAATTTATGAGTGATTTTGGTTTTATTAAAACTGAAATATTAGACGAAGCAAGAAACAATGGATCACATCAGCGAGACATATTATTTATAAATAAAAACTTATAATGAAAGATTTAATAGTTACCACAATAAGTAAAAATTATAATTGGATAGATATTAAAAATTGGATTATATCATTAAAAAATACCTCCTATAATGGTGATGTTCTCGTCCTAGCTTATAACTTCCCAGACGAGCATGAATATATAGATAAATTGAATCAATTAAGTGTTCAAGTATTAACTCCAAAAAATACATATAGAGCCGAATACGATAATGATTTTGTATGGCATTCAGGCCAAGCCACTCCATCAAATGCTAATAAATTAATTCATAATGTTAGATTATTTCATTTATGGCAGTATTTTACAGAAACACAAGCAGATTTAGATTATAATCGAGTTATATTTACTGATGGTAGAGATGTTATATTTCAAGCAAACCCATCGGAGTGGTTAAATGAATTCATGACCAAAGATATATTAGTCCCGTCGGAAGGAGTTTTGTTTAAAGATGAGCCATGGGGTGCCAATAATGCATTGTCAAATTACGGTCCATATGTATATGAATATATCCTTAAGGATTCATATACTTGCAATGTAGGCACATTTGCATGTTCAGCAAAACTATGTAAAGATTTATGCTTAACGCTATATCTTATGTCTAATAACATAGGAGTTGCTGATCAAACATCATTTAATGTTCTGACACAAACACTATTAAAAGATAAGTGTCAATGGGTTGATTATAATGATCTGTGGGCATTACAGATTGGAACTATAGTTAATGATTTAGACCGGTATGTTAAGTTTGAAAATGGAATTATCAGTTCTCTTAAAACAAATAAACCATATTGTTTAGTTCATCAATATGATAGAGTACCTGAATATAAAAATTATTTTGATTCTAATATATGAAATATAGTATAATTATACCCTATAGAAATAGAGAAGAACATTTATCTATTCTTCTTCCGGTGTTATCTGAAAAATTTCAAAATAAGAATTACGAAATAATTGTAGCTGAACAAAATGATAATGAAAAATTTAGATTATCCTCTCTCTATAACATAGCATTTAAATACACGTCAGGAGATTTAATTATATTTCATGATGTTGATTATATCCCATCATCAAATGTTTCTTATGAATTAAAAAATAATAACCCAACTTACCCAGTACGACAAGTATTGTTTCTTAATAGTGATCTTACTTTAAAAGATGATAATGATATACCAGCTGGGTATCGTCATTTTAAAAACGATGTTGCAAATCATTGGGGTGGTGTTTTTATGATGAATACAAAAGATTTTAAATTAATTAATGGTTTTAATCCTTTATATATCGGTTGGGGTAAAGAAGAAGAGGAAACACAATTACGACTTTTACACAAAAATTTAATTTGTGAAAGAAATGATCGAGGATTATTTTATGCTTTAGATCATTATGATAACTGTCCCCCAATTACTGATCTTAATTTTATTGAAAATCATCATTTATTAAACAATTATAAAAATAATCTTCATATAGGTTATGAAAATCTTTCAGCTGATGTAGAAGAATTTATTGCTGGTGACAATATTAAATGGTTAAAAATAAATAATTACAAAATCAATATATGAAAGCCTTAATTCAATGTGTAGGATTTATCGGAGATAATTTATTTGCTAGCTCAGTTCCTAAAAAATTAAAAGAGCAGGGATATACTCATGTTGATTTGCAATTATCAATACATCAGCCTTTGGAGTTAATAATGTTAAACCCTTTTGTGGATAACGTCTATCTCTTTGAAACACCTTCACGCTCAACTTACGATAAAGTAGTTACTCTACAACCTATTCATAGAAAAGAAACACCAACGATCCAATTCCAGCAGCAATGCGGAATCGAAGCAACCAGCTCAGATTATAAAATCTATACTAACCAAGCAATCGATGCTTTTGCCAAACCCCTACTTAAGGAAGTAGCTCAAGGAAGAAGGCTAGTAGCGTATATGTCAAACTGGGTAGAGAAAACTTTTGGATTCACTGAAGAGGAGTATGTTAGAGGAATAGATGTTCCTAATCTAGGATACGGCGGTCGAAGGAGAGACGTTGAGTATATTATTAATAAGTTAACCGATAACGATTCATTATACATCTTCCCAGTAGGAATGCCGGCTGGTTTTAATCAAAGAGAAGTTGCCTTAGATGGAGTTTCTAACTTTACTTTAACAGCATCTCTGATTAAAGCTTGTGATTGGTTTATAGGAGCTGAAGGAGGGTTAGCGAATCTTGCCGCAGGAGTCGGGACTAAGACTATAATAACCGGTGATTATGTGCACCAGCTCTATGGGTGGAATGGAGTGATTGAAAGGAATCAAGAACCTAAACTGGGGCCTAAATATTATTTTGGAGAAGAAGACCATATAACATTAGATCCTTATTTAACAGATGAACAAGTTATAGAACATATAGATAAATTAATTAAATGATAGACTACAATCAACACAACCCTGAACCAAAAGAATATTTACATGGGAATGTAATTTATGATTTTGTAGAATTTTCAAATATACCTTTTGAAACTCTTAAACAATCTATTCTAAATTTTAAAGAAATAAATCAAAAAGATTTTCACGATAGTGATTCAACTTTTGATTTTTACGAAAACTCTAAAACCTATATCTATGATTTACTAGGAGCCAATTGGAATACAGTAGGCCCGGCAAATAAAATGAATAAGTTTATTCCCGGTATTATGGAACTCATCCAAAACCATCCAGGTAATTCATTTATGGAGTTTGGAGGTGGCTTAGGAGTATTTACTGAAATAATTAAAAAACATACAAACAAGGATGTTACATATGTTGATGTTAAGGGTTATATTTCTGATTTTGCTGAGTGGAGATTTAAAAAGCATAATTTAGATATTAATGTTGAATTAATTCCTCAAGATGATTTTTCATTTAATAAAACTTTTGACATTGTGTTTAGTGATGCAGTATGGGAACATCTAGATCCAGAAACACAAATAAAATACCTCCATAAATTAGATAAATATATTAACCCTGAAGGTGTTTTAATTTTAGTTATAGATTTAGCTGGAGAAGCACATGATATGCCTATGCACTATAATGTAGATATTGTTAAAGTATGCAACACTATGAAACAATTGGGTTACTGTAATTTATGGGTAGATAATTCATTTGCTACAGTGTGGTTTAAAGAAATAAAGTAATGAACATAATCTACAGAATATCCGATTCAGGTTACAGCAAAGTAAAACCGGCTTACATAAACAATGAGGCCTGCTTGAAGAATGCTATTCAGACCTTCCCTTGGTTTGAACACGATTGGACAATCCTGGCAGATAATATCTCAGAAGAGACTAATGATATGATTCAAAAGCATAGTCCTAGAAACTTTATTGAGTATATTTCTGTCGGACATGGAGCAGGTACCTTTAACTTAGCTTTAGATGAAGCGCTGCAATTACCGGATGAAGAGGTTGTTTACTTCCTAGAGAATGATTATTTACATAAACCGAACTCGGATAAAATTATTCAAGAGGGTTTGGAATTAGGAGCGTCGTTCGTATCTTTATACGATCATCCTGATAAGTATCTACCGCCAACCCAGGGAGGGAATCCATACTGTGAAGGAGGGGCAGAAGATACTCGGGTATACTTAACAGAATCAACTCATTGGAAGATAACAAACTCAACTACTATGACCTTTGCAGCTACAGTCTCAACATTAAAAAGAACTGAAGAAACTCTCCGTAAGTATACTGAAGGAAGCTATCCAGAAGATTTTAAAATGTTCTTAGATTTGAGAGAGCAGGGAGAGTTATTAATAAGCTCTATTCCCGGGTATGCAACTCACGGAGAGACAGCTTGGCTATCACCTCTAACAGATTGGAGCTTAGTATGATCTCAGTAATCATTCCTACCTACAAAGAGCCTGACGCGCTTGACTTATGTTTAAGATCAGCCATTAACGGACAGAGGTTAAACAACCAGTTTATAGTAGTGGTAGATGGGTTCTACGAGGTTAATAAAGAGGTTCTTGATAGGTATAAAGACTCTATTGAGATTCTAGTTTTAGAAGAGAATGCCGGGCTTTGCCGGGCAACTAACTTAGGAGTTTTTAATGCTAAGTTCGATAAGATTCTTATTGTAAATGATGATAATGTATTTCCAGATGTATGGGATCAAGTGCTACTCGAGGAATATAAACCCGGATATGTATTAGCTCCTAATCAAATTGAACCTACCCCCTCTATCTTCAGACAATTTCATATTAAGGATTTAGGTAAAGATCCTAAAACGTTTGACCTACAAGCGTACTGGGATTACGAAAATTCGTTGGAGCAAGATAGAGTAGAAGAATCAGGATCAACTTTACCAATCTTTATGAACAAATATGATTATATAAGATTAGGCGGGTGGGATGAAAACTACGAAGCAGGTATGGTAGCTGATTGGGATTTCTTCTTAAAATGTGCAATATCAGATCTAAAAATGATTAGAACATATAATTGTCACTTTTATCATTTTGCTTCTATTTCAACTAACGGTGAAAAAAGGCAACAGGCAGAACAAAAAGGACACGAGTATGCAAAATACAAATGGAGTAGCTATATTTATTCTCATCCAGAAACTAATTTAAAATTTATACTATGAAGAAAATAGATGAACCAATTTACCTCGAAGTTTATTTTGAGGACGAAGAAGATATTGAACAAAGTTTTGCTGACACTCTAAAGACTCCTGAGTTCAGAGAAGTTATTAAGGTTAAGATCTTAGAAAAGGTCTCTGAAGCAATTAATGACAGGAGAGAAGAGTTGGTATTATTCAGAATGGTTTACTATGGACTAGATCTATCCGTGGAAAGGAAACAGTTTAAGAAATTATTAAATCTCATTCTAACTATTTATCAACAGGAAGAAGATTACTTAAAGTGTGCTGAAATTAAAAACTTAATAGATAAAATATGAAATTTGGATTCTATAGAAACAATGATCCTAACAAGGAGATAATAATGACTCAGACAGCTGAAACTATGCAGCAAGCAGTTCAATTCTTTGCAGCAATGAAAGGCTTGCCAGTCGAACAATTCTTAGAGATATTCTCAGTTACAAATATAAAATCACGTCTTAGATAATCTTATGGAAGGTTTTGAAAGTATTAAGAAGGGCCTTGAGAAGGCTCTTGGAGTTAGGTTTAAAGTTATTGATATAACAGAGGATGGGATCCTAGAAGAGGAGAAGAAACTCTTCACTAAAATGATCAATCATTTAGAGAAGCTAGTTAGTAACGAGCATAAAGTATTCACTCAGACAGGAATTGATACTTCAACCATCGTTGCTCCTTATTGGACTATGATGGAAGAGATGCTGAGGTTTGCCTTCAATGAAGAGGTTGCCGGTATTGTTTGGTGGTATGTTTATGAGAGAAAGAATGCAGCAGGAGAGATAATGGCCTGGGAGGATGAGGATGGTACAGAGTATTTCTTTAAGACTCCTGGAGACCTTTATGAATTAATTGTTTACAAATTTGATCTATAAGTTGCCATTCAAAGCAATAGTTCATATATTTAGATAAATTAAATAGAAAAAATAAGTTATGACAGTTCAATGTGCAAGGTGTAAGGAAGTAATTCCTGAGGGACGTTTAAAAGCATTACCAGGTGCTACTACTTGTGTTAGTTGCTCATCTTCCAAAATGAAGAGATCAATCACAGTAACAAAAGGAGAAGGAGAAGATACTTACAACGATCTTATTATTATGGATCATGAAGTATACGAGCATATCTTCGGAAAAGAAACATCCTCAACGTTTGACTTCCCGGAAGATTTAGAAGACAATGACCAAAACCAAGTTCCTTTCTAAGGATATGATACTGTCGGCGATGAGCCGAACTAAGTCCAATCGAGCAGCAGCTCGGTACCTCTCAGTATCTTTTGTTCATTACAAGAAATATGCTAGAGAGTACAAGGATGAAACATCAGGAGTATCGTTATGGGAGAAGCATAAGAACCAATCCGGTACGGGCATTCCAAAATTCCTATCAGGTAAATCAGATGAACCTTCTTTAAAAGAAATCATTGAGGGTAATGCTTCTCCACATTCCTTTACACCTCAGAAGATAAAGGATAGGATGATTGCCGAAGGGTACTTACTGGAGGAGTGCTGTAGTTGTCATATGAAAGAACGAAGGGTGTTGGATTATAAAATGCCTTTACTGCTTCACTTCAAAGACAAGAACAAAAAGAATTACAGGATTGAGAATCTAGAACTACTCTGCTACAATTGCTTCTTCTTAACAGTGGGTGATGTATTTGAAAATAAACAAATCCAAGGACTTGAAGATCATGTAACTATTTATAAGCAGGAAGAACCTAGCTGGGAACTTGACGAGTATCAACTTCAGAGATTAAGAGAGTTGGGACTAGCAGATAAAGAACCTGAGCAGGATGATTTTATTAGCCGCTTATGAAGAATACAAAGCACGAAAAGATTCTCGACAACAAAGAGAAAGAAAAGCGAAAGCATTTAGAAAGAATAGCAACTCAGATGTTAAAGCAAGATGAACAGAATGAGAAGATGAAGAGTTACAAACTCAAACGAAATCCTCTCGACCTTTTTTAGTTGCCTATCACAAATTTAGTTCGTATATTAATAAAAAAACAAAATAGTTATGAAAAATCTAATTAGCACAGAACAAAAAGACAAGTTGAAAGTTATCTTCAACCGATTTATTAACGTTGCAATTGTTACTGCAACCTTAATTGGAGGCTTTGGTCTCGGTTACTACTTCAATGAATTGAAGATGAAACCTAAAGCAGTTAATGAAACTATCTTGAATAAAGAAGTTCGAATTGCAATCGATTCAGAAGATAAATTGATTATGATGGACCGCAAGACTGGTAGCTATACTATCTACAGCGACTCAATCGGACGAATCATCTTTAAGATGTATGCTTCTAAGATTGCTAGCCCGGTATCAACTAAGTAAATTAAAAAATGTTTGCTAAACTAAAAAACTGGTACTTAATTATTCTCTTGGGAGTTATTGGGTTGATGTATATTAACTTCAATCAACGCCTGGACTACTTTGAAGAACGTTTAGATTTAGCTAACGGAACTATCTCACTCCAGATGTATGAGTCGATTGAACACTGGAGTGATAGTTTAAAGATACCAAAGCATATTGCTTACAACGTTGCTTACTTGGAGACTAGATACCAAGGTCCTTTTGATTTTGATTACAACCCATATCAAACATCATTCGCAGGTGCAGTTGGTCCGATGCAGATTATTACTCGATGGGCTAGACCTTACGTTAGGAAGCGATTGAGTGAGAAAGAATTAAAGACTAATATTGATCTGAATGTTAAGATCAGTATGCAGATGCTCCGTAAGTGGTACTCAATGCATGGAGACTGGATGTTAGCATGCGGTGCTTATAACTCCGGCCGACCTATCAGGAACGGCTACGCTCAGTACGCAGCATCAAATAAGGACTATAAAAATAAATGGATTAAAATATGAGCAAAACATCAAACCACCAAAAGCTACACGTTTTGAAGACTTGGTTAGACTCCTTCAAGGTAAGGAAGCCGAAACCAGTCATGAAGAAGACCTACCTAGCTTATGAGGAAGACTAAGAAAACACCTCAAGAGTACCCTGAAGAGATTGAAAGCTTCAGTCATGTATTTGAATCAATGGAAGACGAACTGCTGGTAGAGATGGCTTGTTTTTATCCCCAGCAGCTTCGTGACCTTTGTATTTTCTTATCCCTAGATCGGCAGATGGCCGAAGAAGAATTACAGCACAAATTAGTTGGTTACTTAGATTAAAGTTCGTATATTAAGGTACAATAAAAGTTATGACGTTAAAAGATAAATTTAAACTCGGTAGAGAATTCCTGAAAGAAGGAAGTATTAGTAAAGCAGATCGAATGTTTGATATGTGCATTGTGCATCTATCGAAAGAGACTCTTAAAGGAACGAAGGAGATTGACGGAGTGTCGGTAGACCTTTGGAAGACTAGAGTTTGGACTGCAGTAGAGAAGGCTGGCCTGTTACCTGATTAAGCTATGGGAGAAAAAAGAGGAGAGACCGGTAAATTAGAATTTGATTTTAATACCGCATGGGCACATGAAATTCAAATGAATAACGGTAAGTGGTACCGAGCATTAGATATTGATTTCAGATCGTTCAATGGACCGAGGAGAATTTCTGGCCCGAAAGGAATATCGCTAGGAGAGCATTTAGGTACTGAGACTTTCGAGTATAACGGACCGACTTACTACTATAAGACTAATATCCGCTGCAATCCTCACGAGCATGAAAAGGGTAAGATCATCTACCAAGGAGGAGAGAGTAGAGCGGAAGCAGAAAGAACTTCCGTTGCTGGATTATAAGTTGCATACTAAAACAAAAGTTACTATATTATATTTATGGATTTAAAAGAATTTTCAGACGGTCTTGAATTGGCAGGCATGGGCTTTGCTAACGGCAAGGCACCCGGTTATCCATTCACCGAAAAAGAGAAATGGAAGATGGTTGATAAGGCAGCAGATGCTTATGGAAAGTTTCTAGATGCATTAGGTTGTGATTGGAAGAATGATCCTAACTCTTCTGATACTCCTCGTAGGGTAGCAAAGGCTTATGTATTCGATTTGTGGAAAGGACGTTACGATATGATGGATAACGTTACTGCATTTCCTTCAGATGGATACGATGGAATGGTATTTGAAGGTAATATTCCAATCACCTCTATGTGCTCACATCATCACCAAACAATCCAAGGCCGGGTTCATATCGGTTATATACCCTCTCCGGAAGGCAAGGTTGTTGGTTTATCAAAGCTAAATAGGATTGTTGAATACTTTGGAAGAAGAGGAACAATCCAAGAACAATATACAGTTGCAGTCCATAACGCAGTGAATAAGATCTGTGAAGGCAATCAGGGAGTAGCTGTGATGGTTGAAGCAACCCACAATTGCGTATCTTGTAGAGGAGTAAAGCATGCAGGAGCTTCTATGAAGACTTCAAAGTTATCAGGATGCTTTATGGTGGAAGATTCAGCAAGAGCAGAGTTTTACGAATTCGTTAAAGGATATAGCTGTAAATAATGATTAAGATAGCGCACGAATCTCCTATTGACTTATTCTCTTACGTTCAAACTAAGACTGATTACGATTACTGCTTAGTTCATTTATTAGAGGAGAGTGAAGCTTACAAAGAAGCCTTTGTTAAAGCATGTAAAGAACGAGAAGTTATTTTAGATAATTCAATCTTTGAACTAGGAGAAGCTTTCGATATGAGGAAGTTCTTTGAATGGAATAACAAGCTTGAACCTACCTGGTATATTATTCCAGATGCTTTAGAGGATGTAAAGAAGACAATTTTCAATGCTTATGTATGGAATCAGTTTCATAGACCAACCGCTAAAGGTAAAAGCATTGCAGTAGTTCAAGGAAAGACTTATGAGGAGATTGTGGAATGCTATCAGACTTTAGATGAGAAGCTGGATGTAGATATGATTGCAATCTCGTTTGATTATTCACTATACGAGCAGATGGTACCTAATCCGAACAAGCTTGTGAGCTGGATGATGGGCAGGATTGCGCTTTTAGGTAGACTAGAGAAAGATAATGTAATTAATAAGCAGAAGCCTCACCACTTACTTGGTTGTGCATTACCGCAGGAAGGTCAGTTCTATAAAGGATATGACTGGATCTACTCAATGGATACATCTAATCCAGTAGTACATGCTATTAAAGGAATTCCTTATCCTCACTCCGGGCTTAAGACAAAAGAGTCTCAGAAGCTATTTGAATTAATTAACTACCCAGCTGACCAAGTCAGTAAGCACAACTTAGATTGGAATATTGACGTCTTTAAAGGATGGTGGAATGGGTAAGTGGATTGCATTCTTCTCTCAGACTGGTAACGAGATTGCTGAAGTAAGTAATCAGTTAGGCCGATGGCCTGATGTTATCATTACGAATGAAAGACCGGCCCGGTTAAGGAAGATAAACCAGGAGGTGCTCTCTAAAAATATCACTACATTACCAAACCAACCAACCGTAGAAGACTATCGTAGCGTCTTAGCAGAAGCAATCGGTACTGACGCATACGTCATTACCTTACATGGATGGTTAAGAGTAATACCTGCAGAAGTGATTGAAGAGTATTCAACTATCTACAATGGACATCCCGGTTTAATTACTAAATACCCTGAACTGAAAGGAAAAGATCCTCAGATGAAAGCCTGGAATCTAGATTTGAGTAGTTCCGGCTGTGTAATTCATCAAGTAACAGCAGGAGTGGATGATGGCCCGGTAGTTAGATCTCAACAGATAAGCATCAGGAATCTTACAATGGATGAAATGTTTCAGAAGCTGCATAATATTTCTGTCGATATGTGGGTAAACTTTCTTAAAAGACATTGGCTTTAATCAAATTAACTTCGTATATTAATACTAATGAGAATATCATTTACAGGAGCTCAATCAACAGGTAAGACTACTCTACTAGAAGCAATCAAGCAGAACGAAGAGTTCAGATACAAATACGAATTCATCGATGAGATTACCCGCCGGATGGTTAAGAAGGGTCTCAAGATAAACGAAGCAGGAGGTAATACTACTGAGCTTTTGATTATGAACGAGCATATCAAGAATACTCTGTATACTGATGCTATCATGGATAGATGTGTTATTGACGGAGTAGTTTATACTCATTGGTTATACCAGCAGGGAAGTGTTGAGAAGTGGGTATGGGAATACTCTATGAACGTATTTAATCATTACAAAGATCGCTATGATTATATCTTCTACCTAAAGCCTGAATTCGATATCGTAGACGATGGAACCAGAAGCACTAATACTCAATTCAGAGACGATATAGTAGAATTGTTCGATAGATACATTAAGCATATAAAAATTCCTATTGTATACCTAACAGGAACAGTAGAAGAGAGATTAGAAAAATTTTATACAACAATAAAGAATCATGGATAATAATCAAAATACAGTAATTGAAATTGCCGGTAAGCACTTAGGTAAAGTGGGCGGTGAGGGTTATAAGTCAACGTATGCTCCTGAGCTACTCGTTGCAGTACCTCGCTACTACAACCGAGAGAGTTATGGCATTAAAGAAGGCGACCTACCCTTTGTAGGCGGTGATGTTTGGAATGCTTATGAAGTATCAGCAATCACAGAGAATGGACGTCCGGTAAACGGAATGATGAAGATCTACTGTCCAGCAGATAGTCCTGCTCACGTAGAGTCTAAGTCAATCAAGCTTTACTTGAACTCCTTCAACATGACCCGTCTAGGTTCTACAGCACAGGAATGTGTTAACTTAGTCGAGCAGATGGTTGCTAAAGACTTATCTGAACTACTACAGACAGAAGTTGAAGTTAAGTTCTTTACGAACGAGTTTAACCCTGAGGTAGAATTTGGAACAGACTTTATACATCTTGACCAAGCAGTTAATCTAGATGAAGAAACCTTCGATACATTCCATTCAGATGCTAGCCAATTGCAATCAATGGAAGTAGCTCCTTGTGAGGTAGCAGTTACGACTAAGATAACTTCAAACCTTTTGAGAAGTAACTGTAGGGTAACCAACCAACCGGATTGGGGCGATGTTTATATCGAGATTGAGACTACCGGAGCAAATGCTCCTGATTTCAAATCGTTAGCAAAGTACATCGTATCGCATAGGGAAGTATCTCATTTCCACGAAGAGATTTGTGAGATGATGTTCGTACATTTAACAGAAGCTTATCAACCTTCTCGCTTGATGGTAGCTTGTTTATATACCCGTAGAGGAGGATTAGATATCAATCCTATCAGAGCAACTCATACAGAAATGATCCCTACAATGTTCACAGATGTAAATTATAGAAACAAAAAAACACTTAGACAATAATATGACAAACGTACTCGTAATCGGTATCGTAGGCGCATTTATCATTTTGGTAATTGCTGCTTACCTTCAGTCAAGAAAAACTCGTCAAGAGTTAATCGCTGAAATGGAAGAAGAAATTCTCCGTCAAAAAGCTCCCGTAGCAAAACCTGCTCCGGTCGTAGCTAAAGTTAAACCTGCAGTAGTAGCTGTAAAAGAGATCCCTGCAGTAGTAGAAGCATTAGCAGCTAAAGCAGTAGTACAGGAAATGGCTGCAGTCAAAGCAGCAGTACAAGAGATGGTAACAACTCAAGAAGCCCCTGCTCCTAAGCCTAGGAACAATCGCAGAAGAGGCCGCCCTGGGAAGAAGCAGGAAACTAATCCAACAAAGTAGTTGCTTTAATGGCGGAAGGTTCGTATATTAAGTGTATAGAAAGATAAAAAAATAAAAGTTATGACACAAAAAATTATGACCCGCCAAGACATCGCCGCAAAGGCTCCTGCAGTACTTGAGACTGGAGTATCATCTAACGTATCAGCTAAATACGTTCACGTACCAACAATCGAATTGATTGAAGATATGGAGAAGCTAGGCTGTAATGTAGTTGATGCAAAGCAAGTAGGCTCAAAGAAACCAGGAGCTAACGCTTACAAAAAGCACCTAGTAACATTCAGAAACGAAGAGGTGGTTATCAAGAGTGAAGATGGAGAGATAGTTTATCCTCAGATCCTTTTGAGTAACTCACATGATGGCTTATCAGCCTTTACTTTTAGAGCTGGATTGTTTCGATTGGTATGTACGAATGGATTAGTAATCGCTACTAAGGAGTTCGGAGCAGTATCAGTTCGTCACAAAGGATACTCGTTCGAAGAGTTGAAAGCGATGGTAATGGGATTGGTTGAGAAGCTTCCTGTGACAGTTGAGACTTTGAACCGCTTCCGAGAAGTAATCCTAACCGAAGATCAGAAGATTGAATTTGCTTTAGCAGCTCTAGGAATTCGCTTTGGAGAGAATGGAGCAGAGGTATCAGTAGGAGAGATCTTGAAGCCAGTAAGGGATGAGGATAAAGGAGACGAGCTTTGGAAAGTCTTCAATGTAATCCAAGAGAAAGTAACTCGAGGAGGCTTTAAGTATAAAGCATCTACGGGAAGGAATAAGACCGCGCGCAGTATCAAGAACTTTACAAGAGACATTGAGTTAAATGAACAGCTGTATGAGCTCGCAGAGTCTTATGTAGCTTAAAAAAAAGATTAGTAAAGATTGAGGAAGGGTTGGTTTTACCAACCTTTTTTCGTATATTAAGTTTATAGAAACAAACAAGAAGGTTATGACAAAATACATCGTAAAAATTGGAGAGCAGATCATTAGAGAATGTGACAGCTACTTAGAAGCAGAAGCTCATGCAGAGTTCTTAATCAACATGGGTGATGAGAGTATGATGGAGATAGAGGAGGTAGAAGGATGAGCTACAATAGATTTCAGTGGTGGAGAAGTCTACCAAGGCATAATAAGAAGTGTAAGCAGTCTCATCCGATAGCAAAGATAGAGAATGGAGACTTTGAGTATCCGTGGGACGTGCAGAAAGACTTAGAGTATGCGCAGGCAGACCTTAAACGGCTCGAACAAGAACTAGAAAACCGTATGAGTAAATCGTCGATGACCGATGTAGAGCATGAGAAGGAACAACGGTTCCGTTTGAAGAGAGTGAAGGTTATAAAGCTTAAAGAGGAGCTAGTAGAAGAAGATATTAAAAGGATAGAAGCCTTTAGAGAGACCCTTCATAACACCTTCTACCCTAGGATGGATAAAGAGGTCAAAGACCTCATACTGAATGAAATATATGAGAAAAAAATCTTGGAAGAAAAAACCTTAAGGAGGAGCATAGTAAAGAATATAGTAAAAGATAGTATTCAGAATACAATGGATGTATATAAAGAATATGAAGATAAGATAATAGAGTATGTAGAGAATAAAAGAAGAGAAAACTGTATAGAAATAACCGTATAGAAAATCGTATAGAAAGACGTAGAGGAAACCGTACAAGGAGCCGACCGTAAGGGAGGCAACTGTAGAGGGGAGTAAACTGTAGAGAAAATAAAACCGTAGGAGGGAACTGTAGAGCCAACCGTGAGTTGGCCGTAAGAAAACCGTAGGAAAATATAAAGATATACGTATAGACTTATATAAACATATAGAAATATAAAGATATATGAAGTGTATTAAAATAATATGAAGAGTAATATTCATATAAAGATATAGAGATATAATAATATAAAGATATAAAGAGTGTGTAAAAAAAGTAAGGTTAGGGTAGTTAGTACTGTTAGTTTATAAGAGGGATGTATATGCCCTGCAGGCAACTTCCTAGGAAAATTTAGTTTTACCCGGGGGGACCCACCTCGATTCGATCGATTCGACCGGGCCGGCCTTAAAAAAAAAGGGGGGACCGGGGGGGTTGGCCTGCCGGGACTGGGGGGAGGCAAGGGGGGTGACCCGCCGAAGGCGGGGTTACTCTGAAGGTAATCATTACTTCCTTATATCTTTATATACTTATATGTTTATTTATGTATATCTTTATATGTTTATATAGGTATATGTGTATATAAGTAATTATTACTTGCCTGTATTGAGCATTGAACAAACTACGTCTGACCTCTTCAACCCCTTTGGAGCCGCCCTTCGTACTATCTTCCGACATCCTTAATATACGAACCGGAAGGCAGGGGACCAACTGTTTGGGGAACTTTTTTAAAATATTTTAGTTGCTTTCAGAGCTTGTTCTTCGTATATTAAGGGTATGATACAGGATAAGCACTTACAAACTAACAAAGAAATCTCAGAAGACACCGGCAGAACTCCGAAAGAAAGGGACCTAGCCCGTATATTAGGTGTAGCAGAGATACTATTGGCCAGGGAGATGTTTGAGTCTGCTCAAGCAATCTTAAGAATTTATTTGGAAGAATTTGAGGAAACAGTTGCTTCCGGAGATTGAAGTTCGTATATTAAGGTACAAACAAAGGAAAAAAGGTTATGAACAAGAAAGAACAAAGAATGGCAATCACTAGAGCTTTCAGAGCAAAGCTAGTAGAAACTCAGGGTAATGAATTCTCCTTCGATGAAGATGATGTAATGCTTATCTTCGACTTCATTAAAGATGGAGTGGTCTATAAGGGACTAGAGTATCACAGAGGGTTAGGTGAAGTATTTAATCCAGTAAGAAGGTGGGCTGAAGGGCATGGTGATAATACAAAGCACTTTGCTTATGAGGCAATATGCGACATGCTAAATGATGAGTTGGAGGAGATTAGAGCAAAAGTAGAAGAGCAGGCAATGTTTGAGAAGATTAATAAGGGTCTCGGAATTGCTAAATGAACTACAGTAGAATAAGCAAGAGCAGATGGAAGCATCTGAAGGCGGTGGCCGACATGTATGAGGTGGTCGGCTTCCATCGCGGGAAGAACAATACCTACTGTGAGGTCAAAGTCTGGAATAGAGACAAGAATGAGAATATCAGATACAATCACGTGGTTATAAACCAGGACTGGTATTGAAAAATAAAGTTGCTTTATTAAATCAAAGTTCATATATTAAGGTTATGATACAGAAAACAGAACAATCATCCACCGGAACTTCTTTCCACAGTGTTACGATTAAAACAACCTTAGGTAGGTTAAGGGCAGCATTCGGAGATCCGCAATGGGAGAACAACGACGGGCAGGATAAAACCAACATCGATTATTGTTTGGAAACTTCTGACGGGGATGTATTCACGGTTTATGATTGGAAAAATTATCGTCCAATTGGTGAGGATGAGGTTTTGGATTTTCACATTGGTGCATATACTAACCACATTGCTTTCCAGGCAAAACAAGAAATGCATAAAATGGGACTTTTTGTTGGTTAATTGAATCAGAGTTCGTATATTAAGGTACAAAGAAAGAAAAAAAAGTTATGATACAGAAAAAAGATTTGAAACCAAACTACTCCATCTTCGGAGGCAAAGGTGATGTATGGAGCAATACTGCTCACATCTATCAATCAGGTAATGGCAACTTATGTGGAACTCCGGCTTTGAGTTCGAATCATGCAGGGTATGCTGGTTCGGATGCAGGTTGTGAGAAGTGCTGTGCAATCTACAAAGAGCAAAATAATTGAAAAAAGACATGGTAACGCTTAACATTACACCTGAACAGTTAGAAGCAATTAAAATTGCATTTGTTGAAATCTCCAATTCTGGAGAGTGGGCTGAGTATTATAGTGAAGAGCAAGTCGAGCATGTATATGCAGCTGCGGACTACTTCGCGGATTTAAATCTATAAGGAGCAAAATAGTTGAAAATAAAGTTGCTTTCAGGAGTCTAAGTTCGTATATTAAGGTACAAAGAAAGATAAAAAAAAGGTTATGCAAAAACAAATTCAAGAAACGATTAACAAAGTATCGACCAGTTTCCCTTCTCTATTCTCTAGAGAGGATGTAATTAAACTTCTAGCAGATTTGAATGCAGAGATTCAAGATGAGGCTCCTAAGCAGGTAATTGATAAGGATGTTCTCCTGACCACTTTCCGACAAATGCTTTCTGAGAAAGATTGGGATAATGTTGTTGATAAGGATGATATCGAATTGAGTATGGGTTATGATAATAAGGTTGAAGTTGACTCAGTTACAATTAATGAGGATTATTTAATTGATGAAGCAGTTGATGCATTAGAAGCTCTTTGGGATGCTTTAGAAGAAGCTGCAAGCGAAGATTAAAAAAAACATTAGGGGAGGGTTGGTTCCCTCCTCTTTTTTTCTTATATTAGGATTATAATAAAGGTTATGACAGAAAAAAAAATATTCTCAGACACGATTACAGAAGAGCAGTACGATAAGCTTACTTCCCGGAGCATAGCTTACGAACGAAAGCCGAGTCATCCTAATGATATTCGCTCATCAATTAACTTCAATGAATTGCATGAAAGCGTTCGAGGGATTGTTTCTAATCTTCCGATAGTTGAATTTGAGAATTCATTCTCTGATTTCTTTTTAGATGGAGATCAGCAGTTCTACTTGGTTACCTATAAGGAGAAAATCTTCCTAGTAGATACTCAGGGTTATGATTACGCCCGGTATGTAATTCAGTTGAAGGATTTGGTTATTCTTGAAAAAGGAGATACTATGCAGATGAAGAGTCATCCTGGAATGGTTGAAGAGATTATTAGCATGCTTAAGCATATGGATGTTGATGGTGAGACGATGGAATACATTCTCGATAATGTTGGTATGAAAGGTCAGATGCTCCGTCAATTGTTTTTAAAGGCTCACAAAGATGTGTTATGGGATTTAACTTTGGAGAAAAAGCAGCTTGATAAATCTATTTAACTACTACGACTACGTTAACCACTACGGGAATAGAATGTACGCAATAGCCGGTGTCAAAGCAATGCCGGTTAGATATTCTAGCATCCTATTTACCGGCTCTTATGATGAGTGCATGGAGAGGCTAGACCCGAAAGGCTTGGAAGGTTCTATAGAAGATATCTACCATAGAGTTGCTTTTCCAAAATAAAGTTCATATATTAAGGTTATGATGGAGGAATTATTAGAAAAACAAACTATCCTAAGCGATATCGCAGGAGAGCTCTACGGTGAGCTTTGGATCATGAATGAGAAGTTCTGGGGATCTCCTACAGAGAGAGAGCTACAGGAAGTTACTATGAGTCTACTTAATCTAGGTCACAGGGTAGAAAATACACCAGAAGGAGATGAGGCTGCTAAAATAGTTGCAAAAAAGTTTGGATTTGGGTTGCCTCCAGAAGACTAAGTTCGTATATTAAGGTATAATAAAAAGAGAAAAGGTTATGACAAAAAATGAAAGTTTAGAAATTATCAAAGCAGCTCTTATCGAGAAGAGAGATGTAATTCAACTTGCTTGTTCAGCTCTTGAGAAGGAAGCTAAAGAAGAAAAGAAAGCAATATTTGAGTGGCTATTTGCAGATGAATTAGTATCTTATGCAGGTGTTGCTATCGAGGTAGGGTATAATGGACTGTATTTTAAGATTGGGAATAAAGAGATTGGAAGTATTAATGAGAGAAGTTATTGGAGAGCTGAAGATAAAGATAAGAAGTATTACTTTAATACTTACGCTACTTCATGTGAGGATGAATTTGAATTCAGGAGATTAATTTTCAATGGTAGAGTTGCTGAAAGAATGCTTAATGATATGGATAGTCTTAAAGAAGCGTTTGATACTCCGTTTAGTAAAAAAGAAGAAT
>Ga0102879_1000423_pt1 | contig 19181 bp, 32 predicted proteins | sample Colrivmet1548B02_FD_78187 | JGI IMG/M metagenome (GOLD analysis project Ga0102879, IMG submission 78187) | Estuarine microbial communities from the Columbia River estuary - metaG 1548B-02 | ecosystem: Environmental > Aquatic > Marine > Intertidal zone > Estuary | place: USA: Columbia River... | reverse complement strand
GAAATTGTTATACGCACATTATCAGCAATTGGACAAATTGAAATTGCAGTAAAAACCTTTTGGTCTAAGCTCGGTGAAAATCTACCACACCCATCTTTACAGGATTTGGGATATGTTATGGCTAATACTGAAGTCATTCATAACAATGCATATGAAAGATTGATTTCTACTCTAGGATTGGAAGATGTTTTTGAAGAAAATTTAAAACTTGATTGGATTGAGGGTAGAGTCAAATATCTTAAAAAATACACTCATCGTTATTATAAAGATTCTAAAAAACAATATGTTTATGCATTGACTCTATTTACGTTATTTGTTGAAAATGTTTCTTTGTTCTCCCAGTTCTATGTAATCAACTGGTTTGCTAGATTCAAAAACGTTCTTAAGGACACAGATCAACAAGTAAAATACACACGCAATGAAGAAAACATTCATGCTATGGTTGGTGCTCAAATTATAAACACTATTAGAGGAGAATATCCAGAATTATTCGATGAAGAATTTAGAGACAGAATTATCGGTGAAGCAAAAGAAGCATATGAAGCGGAAGCAAAAATTATTGATTGGATGGTAAACGGAATTAAACAAGAAGGTCTTAGTGCTGTTATTCTTAAAGAATTTGTTAAGAATCGCATCAATGAATCTCTCAAGATGATTGGGTTCCCAACCGCTTTTGAGATTGACAAATCTCTTATTTCTTCTACAATGTGGTTCGAAGAAGAATTATTAGGAAACAATATGACTGACTTTTTTCATTCTAGACCAGTTGAGTATTCTAAAAAATCTCAATCGTTTTCGGAAGACGATTTATTTTAAAATACTTTATGGAACATTTTACATCAGATAAAACTGCCGATGAATTAGCATCATCTTATAGATGTGCGATGCACGAAACGATTGAAGATCTCTTAAAAAAAATAAAATATCTTGAAAAGCAGATTGATATTAGAGATGAAGTTATTAAAGAATTAAAATTAAAAAATATTATATGATGAACAAATACGAATGGCTTAACAAAGACTCACGGAAATTTCTAGAACGTGGTTATTTGTTAGAGGGGGAAACCGCAGAACAGAGAATTAGAGATATAGCAGATACGGCAGAAAAATATTTAAAGATTAAAGGATTTGCTGATAAATTTGAAGATTATATGTCAAGGGGTTATTACTCTTTGTCCAGCCCCATATGGAGCAATTTTGGAAGAAAGAGAGGTCTTCCAATTTCTTGTTTTGGTTCTTTCATTCCAGATACTATGGAAGGAATTATGGAGAAGGTTTCCGAAACTGCTGTAATGACAAAGCATGGTGGAGGCACATCTGCATATTTCGGTAAACTTAGAGGTCGAGGAACTCCTATTTCTTCTGGAGGGGAGTCTACAGGTTCGGTTCATTTCATGGAATTGTTTGATAAACTCATGAATGTAGTTTCTCAAGGAAATGTTCGTAGAGGATCATTTGCTGCTTATCTTCCGATTGATCATCCAGACATTGAAGAGTTTTTAAAAATTAAATCCGAAGGTAGTGATATTCAAGATTTATCAATCGGTGTTTCCGTATCTGACGAATGGATGAATAAGATGAAAGATGGCGATAAGGAAGCTCGTAAGATTTGGGGTCTTGTCATTAAAAAACGTTTTGAGTCTGGTTATCCTTACATTTTCTTTAGTGACAATGTTAATAATCAAGCACCGGAAGTTTATAAAGATAAAGGAATAAAGATCAATAATTCCAATTTGTGTTCGGAAATTATGCTTTCTAACTCAGAAGACGAATCATTCGTTTGTGATTTGTCATCTTTAAATTTAGAAACATGGGAAGATTGGAAGAATACCGATGCAGTAGAAACATTAGTTTACTTTTTGGATGCTGTAATGACCGAATTCATCGATAAAACAGAAGGAATGAAGTTCATGGAAGCACCTAGAAAATTTGCAATGAATCAGAGAGCATTGGGTGTTGGAGTTCTAGGATGGCATTCCTTACTACAAGCTAAAATGATTCCCTTTGAGTCTATGGAAGCAAAGATGCTGAATAGCCAGATTTGGAGATTGATTAGGGGTAAGGCTGACAATGCAACTCAAACATTGGCTGATAAATTAGGAGAACCGCCTCTACTGATTGGATATCGTAGAAGAAACACAACAACTCTTGCTGTTGCTCCTACTACATCTTCTAGCTTTATTCTTGGACAAGTATCCCCAAGCATAGAACCACTTAATAGTAATTACTTTGTAAAAGATCTCGCTAAAGGTAAATTTACATTTAAGAATCCTTATCTTAAAAAACTTTTAAAGGAGAAGGGTAAAGATGATGATGAAAATTGGAAATCTATTTTAGTAAAAGGTGGAAGCGTTCAACATTTAGACTTTTTTTCCGAAACTGAGAAGGAAGTATTCAAAACATTTGGTGAAATTTCTCAAAAGGAAATTATAATTCAAGCCGCTCAACGTCAAAAATATATTGATCAGGGTCAGAGTTTGAATATTATGATCCCACCGAATACTAAACCGAAGGACGTAAACGAACTTATGATCTTTGCTTGGGAACAAGGAATTAAATCATTATACTATCAACGTAGTGCAAATCCAGCACAAGAGCTTGCTCGTTCCATTCTTTCTTGTTCTACGTGCGAATCATAATATGAAAAAAATTACTAAACCTAAACAAAAAGAAGAAGCAGTTTATTATTCAGATTTTTCTGGAAAATGTTTTGGTGAATATGCTCCTCCAGTTAGATTGAAGTTAGAATTTGGTTACGGATCTATTTATGATGGATCTAATCTTGTTTTTGATTTGGATGATCTTGACATTTCAGATATTTTGTTTATATTAAAAGAAAAATTAACCAAAGAAACTAAAAAGGATTTAAAACAAAAATTTGATACTCTTGATGAAAAATATGAACAAAACATTCAAAACAGAGATTGGAGTGAATGTGATTATATTTGCAACGAAAAACACATATTAGCTAGATTAATTTAGAAAGAAATAAAAAAATGGGAATGTTTGATACAATACACGTTAAAAGAAAACTACCACTCAATAAAGAATTGAGTGGTTTAGATATTAAATGGTCTGAGTTAGAATTTCAGACCAAAGATCTAGATAATTCTTTGGCAAATTATACCATTACCAAGACTGGTAAATTGGTGGAAAATGTTAGAGAGTTTGAATATGTTCATTACACCGAAGAAGAAAAAAAGAGTAAGGATCGTAAACCTTGGGATCTATTCAAGGATGTAAAAACCACAAAGGAATATGATCAAGATGTAAAACATCATGGTGTCATTATCTTCTATACTAGTGTAGATTACACCGACGAAGAAGAATTTTGGGTGGAGTTCAAAGCTTCCTTCACTCATGGAAAGTTAGATAAAATGGAGTTGTTTAAATTTGAAAAGCAAAAATCTAGAAAAGTTTATCATAGGGAATGTGATGAGAAGAGAAAGTTGGAAGAGCAAAAACTTTGGAATAGAACAAAAAGAATTCTTCGTTATATTGGATGGAGATGGTTCTGGAATAAAATGTCTAGAAGTTGTTATAATTTGTCTAGAATGTTTGGTAAATTGCAGTTTCTAATTATTAGACATTTGATGTAATGGACTACGAAAAATTTAAAAGTATCATTGAGGGGTTAGAGAAGGTTAGTGAAAGGTCACATTCTATATACAAATTAGGGGTAAACTTAATGGATTATGAAGAGCTTTATCACAACATTATCACAAGTTTGCTAAATTCTGTGTTTGATGAAGAAGGCAAAGGTTGGATTGATTGGTATCTTTACGAAAGAGTAGGATTTACAAATAAAGTAAATCTTGCTAATGACAAAGACGGAAATGAAATTTGTTATGATATCCCATCCCTTTGGGAAGAAGTTAAAAATAATTTATTGACTTCTTAATAAAATCATTTATTATTAATTTTATGGGAAATATACAATCAAATAATACTATAAAATTTTCTTATCATAACGAAACAATTTCATCAGAAGGATTCTATGGTTCTCCTGAAACAACTATAGAATATGAGATTTCTTCCGAAACTAACATAAATGAGGTGTGTCAATCTTTTGAAAATTTTTTATTGGCGTGTGGTTATCGATTAAATGAAGGAGAAAGAATCGGAATTATTGAAAATTATGATTAAAAAAACTGTTCAGCGTTCAGAAGAGTGTTTTATTCAATTTACTGAAGAAGAATTATCTTCTTTGGGTATTAAACCTGGTGATAAGTTTTCATTAAAAATAAATGAAGATGACTCTATACTCATGCAAAAATATGTATCGATTGAAATTGATATCTCTGAATGGTCTAGGGAAATTTTAGAGTTTTTAATAGATCTTTCAATAAAAAAAGACGTTTCTGTTAATGATGTAATAAATGAAATATTAGAAGAGTATTTGAAAAATGTCTAATATTATAATTTTTATAAAAAATATAATAGAAAGTATAAAGTTTTTATATATGTGTTTTATTTTAGTTATGGTAATAACTATTATCACACCTATTGTTGTGATTAAAAAACTTATAGAAAGTTGTTCTATAAAAACACCAAAAGATGTTGGCAGTTTAGATAAAACATTATAGGATATGAATTATGGACAAAAAAACAACAGAGTCTAAAAAAATATCAATCGAGTTTGATGAAAAACATCTATCAACACTCATAACTGCACTAGAAGTTTATAGTCGCCTTCGAGGTGGTCAAATAAAATTCGCATTCGACAATGCTTTTTGGGATAAAGACTTGAGCTATCATGATGGTGAAGTTCTCGAAAGTTTTGTACGAACAATTGTTTTCCACAAAGATAAATTACTTAGGGAAAATAGAAATGCATATTATGGTATTGGTTGTAAGGAAATGAAAGATGGTGATGTTGCATGGGAGATTAAAAAGGTTATTGAACAATATAAGCACTATCAAAGAAATGATGGTTTTAGAAGAATCTGTGATGTATCTGGTGATGGTGCTATGCAGATTTCGGATGTACCTGTTCCAAGAATTATAGATTACAATGGTTATTGGAAACCTCAGAAATCTTTTATAATTCCAAAAAGATATCAAAAATATATAGATGCATCTATGAAAATTGAAAAATATAGTGATGTTTGGTCTGTAGTTGATAAAGCATTTAAGAAAAAACCATTACCAAAGGGTAAGTTGAGTAGAATAGAAAAATATGACGGTAGTTATTATGTCGTTGTAGAAGAACCATATGTATTAGATTAAAAAATATGAAAAAACCAAAATATTACACAAAAACAGGACAGCATCCAGATGATGCAATTATTAAAGTTAAAGAATTTATTAATGAACTGCAAATAGTACAAGAAAAATACTATAATGATCTAGTAGATGATCTTAAAATCAATAATGAATTAAATGATTGGCTTTTTGATTTTGTCTATAATGAAAGCAAAGATTTTGATCTTACATTTACCGAATACTTGGAAACATTAGATAAAAATTACGAAGATTTTGTTAAAGGCGATTAAACAGTTTATTTTCGATGCTTTATTCATAACAATTTTATTGGTATTATTTGCTGGTTGTATTGTTATTGCACTTATAGGATCTATTAGATTTAAATCATAAAAATGGACATAAACATTAAAAAAATACCAATATTTTTACATATACCTAAAAACACAGGAACTTATATTCATTATAAGAATATGCATCTGTTTAGGAGGTATGGTTTAAAAATGGGATGGGACAAAGATCCCTATGAGGGATCTAGTTGGAATTTAAAATTGAATATGATTTCTGTGGTGTTTAAAAATAAAAAAGTATTAAGCCTATTTGTATATGATAACTATAATATATTAAAAAATAATAAAAATTTTAATAATACTAGTGATCATGAATCTACAATCGAATTGTATCCATTTTTATACGAATTGTTAAATAATAAACTTGAAATATTTTCGATGGTAGTTGCATCAAATGGATTTAATATGATGTCAAAATTAAATTTTGATGGATTGAACGTATCTGATTATATTTGCAAAATAATAAAAAGACAACCCGTTTATTATACTATATTTAGAGATTGTTTTTCTAGAACAGTTTCTATGTATAACTATCTTAATAGTTATACATCAAAACACGAACCAACATACAAAAAAATTATATATAATTCTTTTGAAGAATATATAAAATCCCATCAGTTAGAAGATAGTTGGTTGATAAGACAACTATCTGGAATTCCCGACAAAGAATCTATTAATGAAGAGTGTTTTAATAACTCTTGTAATATTTTAAATAGAGTTAAAATAGCAGATGTTAAAAATGTTGAAGAAATATTTGAAAATGTGTTTAAGGAGTGTTATGATGTAGATGATATTATAAAAAACGTTGAAGGTGAATATTATAATAAAAATTCATCAGAAGGTGTGAAAATTGATTTTGATACTTTGGACGAAGATATTAAAAATATTTTTTTAAATCGTACAGTCTTTGAAAGAAGACTTTATAATAAATATATTGTATGAAAATATTTACATACTACGAAGATATAAATTTTAAAAACCAAGATGAAATGGTACAGCTTTGGAAAAAAAGTTGGGAACAACAAGGTTTTGAAACTATTATTTTAACTTTGGATGATGCTAAAAAAAGTTCATATTATGAAGAATTCGTAACTAACATAAAGCAAATTCATATAGATATTGCGGGTCATGAAATAGCACCATATGGACTATCTTGCTATGTGAGATGGCTTGCCTATTCGGTTCAAAAATATCAAGATTCGTTTCTTGTATCAGATTACGATGTTATTAATAAAAATTTTAAAGTAACCGAAGTAAACGAAAAAGCAAATATTTTATCATTTATGGATGGTTATTGTCCTTGTTTTGCTTATGGGTCACCAGATCAATTTTTGAAATTTTGTAAAAATATAATTTCAATTTCGAATGAACACAAAGAAATACTACAAAAAGAGTATCAAGAAAAAAAATTTGTTCATTATCACGATCAAGAGTTTTTATTTTTAAACTACGAACGGATTGCATGCAATATTTGTCCTGGACGAAAATATGTAAGAGTATACGAGCATAATAACCTAGAAATGGAAAAATATAATTTGTTACATGTTGCTCACCAATCGATTGGTATTTCTAAAGAAACTTGTCCCGAATTAAAGGAAATTAATCCAGATGAATTACGAATTATTATGACAAATAATATTTTAAATAAAATGAAAACACAAAAAATATTTTTAGATTTAGGATCGAACAGACTTCAGGGTCTGCAACTTTTTAAAAATAAATTGAACATCGATTCATCTTGGATAATACAAGGATATGAACCAAATGAAACTGTTTTTAATATGGCTATAGAACAAATAAAAATCCCAAATCATATAAATCATATTTTCTCGGATTATAGAAATTTTATACTTAATAACTCAGCGGTGTCTGATGAATCTGGAAAAAAAGAGATAAAAAATATAATTCAATACACTCATGATGGACAAGTTAGAGAAGGTGATGCTGGAGGATCTACATTATTAGAAGATGTGGTATGGCATCAAAAAAACGTCAAATTTGAAACAAAAATTATTTCTTCAATAGATATCAATGAAATTTTAGAAAAACTCTCTTTAAAATATGGAGATAATATTGAAATATACATAAAGTGCGACATCGAAGGATATGAATATAAAGTTGTTCACAGGATATTACAATCCAAATATATTAACAAGATAAAACAAATGTTTATAGAATGGCATCCGCATTTTTTTAAAAATATACAAGAAAAGACAAATGAATCCCACTTGTTAAAACAACAACTCTCAAAAAATAATATTGAGAGTTTTGATCATCATTAGTTCTTAAATACTATAAGTTTAAATGATAAACAAAAAAAAAGTTTTATTTTATGGTAATTGTCAGTTGGCAGTATTGAGCAAAATGCTTCAATTACAAAATCCTAAGTTTAATGAAGAGTATGACGTACTGAAAGCTTCGGATTATAATTTAGCTCCTATTTATGAAACTTCTATAGGAACGGTTGCACCGTTCATGTATCGTGAACATACAGAATACGGAGTTGCAACACCAGAGACCATAAAAGCAGTCGAACAGATTACAGAAGATGCTGATATTATTATATTTCAACAATTACATCAAGCAAAACATATAGATAGACCAGAGGAATTTACAACAGATTATATATACCAAAAACATAAAGCAAACAAACGAATGATTTGCGTACCGTCTTTTTGGTTTTCTGGATATTTAACAAATATAACAAAAGATAATCTTGTTATACCTTATATTTTAAAATGGCTTTTGGATAAAGGACTAAGCAATGAACAAATACTTTATTGGCTTAAAAATGAATCTCATCATAATATTTCACTATTAATAGATAATCAAGTACAACATTCAATTAAAGAAATTAAAAATAGAGAAATCGAAGAATCCTTTAAATATAAAGACTTTGTAAGCATTTTAGATATTTTATCTGAATATAAAAAAATATTTTTATGTTATAATATGGCTCATCCTTCTGAATATTATTTCAAAAAACTATATTATAAACTAATAGAAATTATAGATAATAATTTACAAAATGAAATTTTGGAAAAAAATATTACAGTTCCTAGATCACCTTTTTTTACGTATCCCTTAGATTTTCATTGGTTTAAAGAAAACTATCCCAATATATCCAACTGTGATCCCAAACACTATGTTAACCATCTCGATAAAAAATTCATAGATGAACAAGTATATTTGATAAAAAAATTAGATATTGAAAGTGATTTTTTTAAAAGAGAAATTCAAGAAAACATAAATATTTTAAATTGTATATGATGTTCATATAATGAACATCAATTTGAATAAATATTGATATGAACACTAGTAGTATTGTACTTTCTTTAACAAGTAATTCGGTTTATGAAGAATTCTTTGCTGAAAGAGAAGAAATTTTAAAACATAAATGGATAGAAAGTGAAAAAAATAATAGAGATATTGGATTTAATGCTGCACTATTTGATTGGATTGTTAAATATCGTAGTGCGTGGAGAGATTTTAGAAAATCTCAAAAAAAATATTTAGTTTAAACACTAGACATTATAATAACTTTTAATATAAGTATATAACACATGAAAACAAAAGACTCTCTTTTATTGGAAAATGCATACGAACTAATTCAGATTAAACAATTTTTATTGTCTGAAGGATATTCAATAAGTGAAATAGAACAAGCAATAGTAGAAGAAAAACTTGGTGATATATTTAACAATGCAAAAAAGATGGCTGCTAATGTTGGTGTTGCGGCAACCCTAGGAGCTACCGCATTAGGGTTTGGTAATAGTTTAACAAACAATCCAGATCAAGCTCAACCAAAACAACCTAAAATATCTCTTAATAGTAATGTAGCGGCATATAATCCCATTATGTTAAAAGCATATAAATACGTTACTGGAAGAGATTTTGAAACTGACAAAAAAGATCCGAAGTTTTCGGAATTTGGTCCAATGTATGTTATTCAAAATGTATTAAATAAAGCTGGCGGTAATGGAGGGGTAGATACAGGAACATTGGTAAATCTGATTAAAAATGAAATAAGTCAAAATCCGAATAGTTTTAAAACTGATGATTCTTCTAAATTAGATGGAACCGTTAAATCGATCTTATCCAAAACTCAAAATTTACCAAAACAACCAGCTACTGGTGGAAAATTTGGAGATCCAGCAGCTAACAAACGAATGCTTCAACAACTTCCACAATGAAATGAAATTTGATTTTTTGGTTGAAAAAATATTAAATAAAAAAACTTTCGTAATTGTTAGTGGTCTTCATGGTGATGAACCAGCGGGTAATAAAGCGGCGGAATATTTTAAAAATCAAAAAAATATTCATGTTATATCTAACATAAATAAAACGAATAAAAGAAGAATGAATGGAAAGGATTTAAATCGCCATTTTGATACACCAGACGAAAATGATTTACAGGATAAAATTCTATTAAAAATAGAAGAGATGAATCCATCTATTGTAATATCATTACATGAGGATGATGAAGTTGATGGAGTGTATGTTTACAGTTCACCGGATTTGGAAGAATATATTAAAAAGTGTTTAGATGGAATAGATTTCAAAATTTTAAAAAATGTTCATGGCGATAAAGCAGAAGATGGTGTGATAACAAATGGAAAACAACCATATAAAGGAACACTGGAGAGAGCATTGAGAAGAAGAAATATTTCTTATTGTACAATAGAAACGCCATCGAAAAATGAAAATTTAAAAAAAAGAGTTGATTGTTTAAAAAAAATAGTGTTTAATATTATAAACACTAATGAAGATTAAAATACCAGATACAATTATGTTATAATCGAACAACCCTGTAAATTACGTGAAATCAATCATTGAAGAAATTACAGAATTGACTGCTGAATGGTATAAAATAATTGGTCCTGACCACCATAAAGATAGGGACTGTCATTGGTATATCGAAACCAAATGGAGTTATGGTCAACCACCAATATATATCATACAACATTATGGATATATTATTGATGAAGTTAGTGAAACATGGAATACTTACGAATTGGCTTTGGTAAGATTAAAAGAAATCTTGACAACAGAAGTAAAAGAATATATAAAAGATAGAGATGAAAACTTCAAAGAAACTGGATGGTAATAAAATCTTCAGAATTAAAAAAGTGAAGAAAGATAAAAAAGAAATGTTTTTTCCACAAAAAAAAGGAATGTTTGGATGGAGAAATGTTTACTATGATTTGTATTTTGAAACACAAGATGGGGCTACTGCATTTTTAGATGATTACACAACTGGTGAAAAGGAATTGATATCATATATTGATTATAATAATTCAAATGCGATACAACGTTTTGATTTACCCAGCAAGATATTACATATCTTGTGTAAAGATTTATGAAAATTTTAGATAAAAACAAACTTATTTTTTATATCGGTGATCATCATGGTGATTGGGAGAATTTGTTTCGAGTTGTTAATAAAATTAAACTAGAACATTGTTACCTTATTAGCGTAGGAGATTCTGGTATTGGATTCCGTCGCCAAATCGAACAATTGGAAAATATAAACAACTTAAATGAAAGATTTAAAAAACTTGATATTATATTCATGTCCATTCGCGGGAATCATGATGATCCCTCTTATTTCAAAGGAGATAATAGAATTTGTTTAGATAATTTTGAATTAATCGAAGATTACTCGATTTATGAACATAATTCCAAACAAATTCAATTTATTGGAGGAGCAACTTCTATTGATAGATCAAAGAGGATGGAGGGTATATCTTATTGGAGTGGAGAAGGTTTAAATTTTAATAAAGATAAACTACGAAAAGTTGATACTTTAGTAACTCATACTGCTCCTCCTTGGTGCTTTCCTAAAAAATTTAATAAGATGGTTTATGATTGGGCAAAGGATGATAGTTATTTGTTAGAAGAATTAATTCTCGAAAGAGAAGTTATGGGTGAGATTTTTAAAGTGTGTCAACCATCATTACATCTATATGGTCATTTTCACGACTCCTGGAATAAAGAGATCAACGATTGTAAACACATATTATTAAATATTAACGAAATTTGGAGTATGATATGAGCGAACAAGATTTTTATAGAGAAGAATATGAGCGTCTATACGGTGATGAACCGACAATAGGAAATTACGGTGATGAATCGAAGATAGGAAATAATACATTTGAATTTGTTAATGATTTAGAACAGTTTATTACAGAAAAACATAATAAATTACATTCAAACAATGAAACGGATTAAAAAACAAATTTTAGCAGTTTTGATTTTTGCTATTATGTCTGCTTTATATTTTTTATTGACTTTTTATTAAAAGGGTTTAATATGTAAAACGTGTACGATTTAAATAAAAAATTTATATTCACTCATCCGCCTAAATGCGGAGGAACTTCTATAGAAAATATTATAGGTTTTTTAGAATTGAGAAATGAATATCCAAATATTCACGCTTATAAACATGCTTCTTTGAAAATGCATATAGATAAGTTAGCAGAAAAAAACCTTCAACTTAAAGACTTTTTCAAGTTTTCTATAATAAGAAACCCTTGGGATAGGGCAGTATCCTTTTATAATCATATTAAACACAAAGAATATGATTATTACACAATCAAAAGACCTGATAAAGAAATGCCAAAGTACGTTCATGATTCGAGCGTCATGTCATTTAAAGAGTATGTCTGTAAATATTACAGAAACGATTTTAATTCTCGAGTGTCCACTATACCATATATGTTTTTTCAAAATGAGTTTTTTTTAGATTATGTAATTAGATTAGAGCATATCGAAAAAGATATTCTTCATATAAAAGATAAATTACAAATTGATTTAAGTTGTGGCGTACCGCAAGTAAACAATATAGAAAAATTTACAACAAGAATCCCTTACGCAGATTATTACGACAAGGAAACAAAAAATATTATAGGAAAACTATTTGAATGGGATATAAATAAGTTTGGTTATACATTTTAAAAAAAATTTTGGAAATATCAGCAAACAGCTTTGTGTTAAATAGAAAATTATCTAGTGGGAAATATAGAATCGCAGATTCCGCCTATGCATATATATCATGTAATCTTATTGAGTTGATAATAAAACCATCGTGGCCTCATGTAAGTCGAAACAATTTTCAAAAACAAATAAAAGAAACTTCTATAACTGCAAAAAATATTTTAATTCTTAATTTAAATAACGCCACCGCATATGGGCATATATACTCAGAAGTTTTTTCGGAACTGTGTGCCGTTGATGAAATATATCCAGAATATGATTATATTCTAACAGTTAAAACGCCCCTAATGGAAAAAATAATAGATTTTTTTAATTTAAAATTATCTAATAAAATCAGATTCGTTCACAATCGTTCGGATGAACACTATTTGCTAAATTTTGAACATTTGCATGTAGTCAATCATTGTCCGCTTTCATATATTAATAAATCAAAAAATGTCGCTACTTTAAAGTCAATTTTTCACAAGTTAACTCCCATCAGAAATAGATCACAGAATTTTTTGATATTTTGTTCGAGAAGAAGCTTTTCTGCTAAGAACGGCAGAAATATAACTGAAGAAAACGAAAACGAAATTATAGAATATTTAAAACAATATTCTGTTCAAAATAATCTTGAATTTTATTTGCTTACGGGAGAAGAACCTGACGGAAGTACCGTTTCTATTGAAAAGCAATACGAGCTTTTCACTAATGCTGAAATTGTAGTGGGTCTTCACGGAGGGGTTATGAATAATCTAATTTTTTTAGACCCCGCAAAAAAACCGAAAGTTATAGAATTTTGTCCAAGTGAGAGTAAGAATTTCAGCAGACTTTTTGACGGAGCAATTGACGTTTTTGCCAAATATTATAAAATTCCTTATATTATACCGATAGAAGCTCAAAAAGAAATTGCAGACGAGTCAGTAGAATCATTAAAAACTGCCAAAATAATATCTATATTGCAAAAAATTAATTGCTCTATTGATGTATCTGAATTGAAAAAAATATTATTAACTCTGAACAAAAAACTTATTTTAGACTAGATTTAATGAACTCAGATAACAAAAATTTAATACTGAAAACAAGCCATAATAAAAAAGCCGGTTTTTTTTCAAATTGCTCAGTCCGATTAAAGCAAATCGTAAAGTATTTTCACGAAAAACACGAACTGCCTCGAGTGATAGACTCGTCCGAGCAGTTTCGCAATTACAAGAAAGATGTTGATAATCTAGATGAGGATTTAGCAAAGTATTTTTTTGAAGAAAAACTTGTTGACAAAAATATAGGAAAACTCACATATTCATATGACCATCAATATCAAGACTACAAAAATATTGATTTTAAAAATACTACACCTCTTGTAGAAGCGTATTTTTCCCCTAGCATTACAATAAGAAACATTATAGAAATTTTCGAAAAGAAATATTTAATAGATTATGATAATACATGCTCTGTTTACTATAGAGGAAACGACAAGGTGAGTGAAACTATGTTAGCTGAGTACAAAGACTTCTATAATAAAGCTGAAGAAATTCTACAAAAGAATCCACATATAAAATTCTTAATACAAACAGACGAGCTTGAATTTGCGGAAGCCTTTAAACAAAGGTTTTCAAATAGTTTCTTTTTTGAAGAACTGACAATGATAAATCACAATAAGCATTCTTCTGTCCATCATTCTCTCCCAAGAGACAAAAGAAAAGAGCATGCGTCTTATTTTTTAGCTGCTGTTATTATTATGTCAAAAACAAAACATTTAATAACATATTCCGGAAATTGTGGTTTGTGGACTGTTCTCTATAGAGGTCATGCTGAAAATGTGTATCAATATTTAAAAACTAAAAACTGGATAACTCAAAAATTAATATGTGATTTTGGGTGGATATCATGATTACAATTCCGAAAAGAGGGAGACTCGGCAATGCGATATTTAGAAATTGCGCAGCAAGTATTTTATCAAAAAAGTTTGATATTAAGGTTGAAAAATATTTAAACAACAACGAGTTACAAATACTGCGTCCCAAATTTTATACAGGGGGGGTTAAAGTATATGACGCCCAAGTTCAAGTTTCATATCCAAAGCTTGCTCATATATTACAAAAAGATAATATTGATTATGGTTTAAATTTAATGTGTCCATGTCAAGACGCAAACTTCGTGTTAAATTATAAAAATGAAATTTTAAGCCAATTCGATCTAAAATACAACCAACGGCATAAGGATGATTTGTTCGTACATGTTAGATTGGGAGATTGCATTGGAAAAAATAGAGTTATAAGTGCAGATTATTACGTAAAGGCAATAGAGCAAACACAATTTGACAAAGGCTATATCAGCAGTGACACTCCTTCTCATGAAATCGTAACGCATTTGATGAGCAGATTTAATTTGACTTTGTACGAAAATACGCCAGCAGAAACTATAAATTTTGCAAAAGATTTTGGCAATTTAGTTTTAAGCAAAGGAACGTTTAGTTGGTGGATGGGATTTTTAAGTAAAGCTGGGAGTATTTTTTATCCTAAAGGCGGTCCCCGATGGCATGGAGATATATTTGTTTTTGACGAATGGACACCTATAGATTTTTAATAATATTATGATCTCACACGAACTAAAATGCATATTTGTACATATATCAAGAACAGGTGGATCATCAATAGAAAGAACTATATTTGAGAAGGATTGGTGGTTTATTGATCCAGCAACTAAACATTTGACTGCATCCAAAACCAAAGAAATATACAAAGATTACTGGGATTCGTATTTTAAATTCTCTTTTGTTAGAAACCCATGGGATAGAATGATATCCTGTTATTCTCATCGTAGTTACAAAAAGTTTTTTGGTACTTCTCTGATTGATTTTTTGAACAACACGAAAATTCCACGTCACGAACCTCAATTTTTAGAGTATACGGATATATTGGATACGGATTTAGATTTTGTAGGTAAATTTGAAAACTTAGAAGAAGATTTTAAATATATAAAGAATAAGATAGGTATAAAAAATGAATTAAAACATTTTGGAAAAACGAAACGAACAAAATATCAAGATTATTATTGCGATAAATCAATAAGATTAGTAGAAGAAATGTATAAAAAGTCTATCGTAAAATACGAATATAAATTTTAAAATATTATGAAAGTAAAAGATATGATAAGACTGTTATCAACTGCTCCTCCCGATGCTCGTATTGTAATAAGAGGGTTCGAAAGCGGATTTGATAAAGTTAAAAAACTTACGTATAGAAATATAATAAAAGATCCTGATTGGGGTCCTGGTACCGCTTTTTTAGATGGCGAGTTTTATGAGGCAGACGAAGGAGAAGTATCTGAAACTGCTATCTTTATAGAATGAAAGCAAAAGAATTGATAGAATTTCTGTCAAAAGTGCCTCCTGATAGTCGTATTGTAGTAGGTGGATGGGAGCACGGATATGATGAGGCTACTGGTGTCGAATGCTTGACAATAACACCAAATACAGATAAGCCGACGGTTTGGCATTTTGAAATAGGAGACTTTCGGTTAGCAGACGAAGAAGAAGTATCTGAGGTGGCTGTGTATATTGCTGGAGTTTAAAAGATAACAGTAAATGAAACAAAAAATAATATTTTCAGGCAACTGTCACGTAGGAGTAATTTCGCAATATTTTTCAAAAAATGCGTATTTAAATGAGTTGTTTGAAGTAATAAGAGTCGATGAGAGCTGTTATCCTTTAACAGCATGGAGAGGCGACAATACTAATTTTGCTTTATGGACTAATAAAGATGAAGAAGTACAACGTCAATTTTGTAAAGGTGTTCAGGAAAAGATAAAACAAGCTGATATTTTTGTATTTCAATCGACATTTAGATCTACAATTGAAGAACTACGAACCGCCTATTTGTGCGAAAATATATCGACTGGTAAAAATGTCTGTATTCCGAATATGCGTGTGTTTGTATACTGCAATGATCCAGCTTCTTTGTTTCCTTATATAGAGTATGCTAAGACTAAAGTCAGTAAACCAAATGATATGGAACAAATTTATGATTTTTTACAGACATCAGACGATCCTATGTTAACAAAAATTCTAGAGCAAGATTATCCAATATCAACTATTTATAAAGAAAGAAGAAACGAGAATCATCAAAGAGCTAAGCTGGATTCCGAGCAATATCCAAATTATATTTGTATGGAGAGCTTTATAGAAGAAAACTTTAAGAGCAAATTACTATTTTGCGCGCATAACCATCCTACTACAGCGTATTTTGTCGAGTTGTTGAGATTATTGTTAATAAATCTTGGTTTAAATGATTTTAATATAGAAGAGAAAGATATACAGAAATTAGGAGGATATAAAATTGATCCCATGCAGTTCAAGTTTTTTAAAGAATACTTTCCTCTGTTAAATAAACTATAAGTTATGAGGATTATCAATCATAATATAAACACATGAGCAAAAGGCTAATAAAGAACAAATTGATAATATCATGATTAATCATGGATTCAGCGTCATGGAACAGCTCTACTCAGACACTATTTATTTCAATTTAAATTATTTTAGAAAGGATTTGTTCTCTTTCAAAAACTATTAAATAAATACGAAAATGAAAATTATAAACTCGAAGACACATTTGAATTATACTTAAAAGAACATGAATTTAAAATTATTAAGGGATACAAAGAAAAACTTACAAATTATTTTAGATCATTTAAACGAAAGAGGTTCTCTTTGTGACCTTGTGGACGATAAAGATCCGCTTGAGATTAAAACTATTGACAATATTGCAAATTTATGTTATGATATTCATATAAGATGCGAATGGCTTGATGAAAATTTATGAAAACTATACCGCCAGAAGACGTATTTAAACACGCTTATGAAAATCAATAGCATTCCACTATTTTATCACATTCCAAAAAATTCCGGAACCTACGTTTATCACAGTATGTTAAATGCAGCTAGATTATATAATGAAAACAAAGTTCAAGTAATCAGAGTCATTTTAGAAGAAAAATATGTCATGGCAAAACTTATAGTAATTGACAATTTACATTTTTTAAACGAGTATGACGGATTTGCCTCGCTAAATAGTGCAAAAATAACTTGGAACTTACGTGTCGACGGTTTAACAGAAGATATTTTACAACAATTATCTATACATTCAGTTTTTATTGAAGCTCGCGGATTTAGACATACTGAAACTTCTCTTAAATCGCTTTTTTTGTTTTTAGCTAAATTTAATTTGCATAAATTTATAATATTAAGAGAACCGTTTTCTAGGGAACAATCTCTTTATAATTATCTAACATCTGACAAATCAAAGCACGAGTGTACACATGGCATATTTAAGAATGCCTCTTTTGAAGAGCACGTTATGTCAAAACAAATACAAGACAGTTGGCTAATAAGGTCTTTGTTAAATATACCTATGGGTGAACAACTAACGGAGGATCACTTTAATAAAACTTGTGAAAAAATGTGTAACCTTAACGTATATGATATTAAAGATACAGATGAGGTAGTAAAAGAAATGCTGTTAAAATGCTTTAATATACAGAATTTCGATATAGAGTCTGCTGCAAACAAAAAACACGATAATATATACAAAAAAATAAAATTCGAGGAACTTCCATTAGATAGCCAGAATATATTTAAAGAACGTAAGTATTGGGATCAGAAGTTGTATAATTATTTTATAAAGTAATCTATTATACAGCATAACTATGAAGGCTAAAGAACTAATTAAAGTTTTACAAAAATTGGATCCAGAAACACTTATTGTTGTTGATGGATATGAGGGAGACTATGATGTTCCGAAAGGAGCAGAACAAATATATGTGACTGGTCCACATGAAACACATTGGTATTATGGAGACTATAAAGATTGTCCAGAAGATAAACCAGGAGCAATTAAGGCACTATATCTAATACGGTAATTTATGTATTTTAATTTTTCAATTTATAATTATACAAAAAAAGCAGATTACTGGTATAAACTGAAGTCCTACCATAAACAACTTTCTAAAAACAAACACTTAGAGATCGAGACATTTTTTACAAATTATTACTTGCTTTCTTTTGAGTTTGATTGTAAGCTTAGTGGAAAGGACCATGCTGGTATTAGATTAAAAATTAATATTGGTAGTCTAGAATTAACAATAAGTTTTTATGATTCCAGACATTGGGATTATAAAAAGAAATGCTGGGAAAATAAATAAAACTTTAAAAGGCATTTAAAGTTTCCTCAAATTTTTGTTTCTTTCTTTTCATGTATATTGATGCGTTTTGGTAAAGCAAATTGTAAAGTTTTTTGAGATCTTCCTTTCGCTTAATCGATACAGTGCATATATATTTCCTCTTATAAAAAGAAGAAAATAAACCAATAGAATCAAAATATTTCTTAATATCTAGTCCCATGTTTTCTTGACACGCTATTACGAAACTTTTAACTTTGTGTTTTAAACTAAAACACACGGAACCATCGCCCTCGAACAATCCCAAAATAAACGCTAACTTTAAATCTTCTGGAATGTTTGGCATTGGTAAATTTGCTTTAGTTTTATTTGGACATAAACCTATTTTCAATGCATCTTTATATACGTTTATAGATGAAATATCAAGAATAAATGCTCCATGAGTATTTTTATATTCTTTTCTATTAAGAGGGCTTATCGT
>Ga0102879_1000422_pt1 | contig 19195 bp, 11 predicted proteins | sample Colrivmet1548B02_FD_78187 | JGI IMG/M metagenome (GOLD analysis project Ga0102879, IMG submission 78187) | Estuarine microbial communities from the Columbia River estuary - metaG 1548B-02 | ecosystem: Environmental > Aquatic > Marine > Intertidal zone > Estuary | place: USA: Columbia River... | reverse complement strand
AATAGGTTTTATATCAAATGTTGCTCCGGCTTCAAAAACTTTGTTCCAAATGGCTTCAACCTGCTCGTTTTTACAATAAATTTCAAATCCTCCAGATCCAGTATATCCTGTAGCAGAGATAATTACATTGTTAAATCCTGCAAAGTCTCCAACTTCAAAATGATAATAAGCAATTTGTGATAAGTCGATTGACGATAATGATTGCATTGCTTCAACCGCTTTTGGACCTTGAATAGCCAATAGTGAATATTCATCAGAACGATTTTCCATTGTAACTCCTAAATCGTTGTGAGAAGAAATCCAATCCCAATCCTTATCGATATTTGATGCGTTTACAACTAGCATGTACTCTTCATCAGCCATTTTATAGACAATTAAATCATCTACAATTCCACCTTCATTATTTGGCAAACAGGAATATTGAGCTCTTCCAACAATTAGAGTTGAAGCATCGTTCGAAGTTACTTTTTGAATTAAATCTAGCGCTTTTGGTCCTTTTAGAAAAAATTCACCCATGTGAGAAACGTCAAAAACTCCAACGCCATTTCTGACTGTTTCATGCTCTGCATTGACTCCTTCATATAAAATAGGCATATTATAACCCGCAAATGGAAGTATTTTTGCACCTAAATTTTCGTGAACGCTTATTAAGGCTGTATTTTTCATTGTTTTGTTAGCTAATATTTAAAGTCGCTAATTTATTCATTTTTTATGGAGTTACAAAACGACTCTACTTCAAATAAACACATTTACAAAACATAAAATTATTGTAGTTTTAAAAACTCTTTAAATTCTTCGTAAGTTTTAATTTTTATGCTTCTCTTTTTCTTATTCAATACACTTTCAATTTGGGTGGGAATAGGAAGTTTTACTTTTAAAATTGGCTCAACTGTATCTATAAATTTAATTGGATGAGCTGTTTCAAGAAAAAGACCAATAGAGTTCGGATGGGTTAATAATTCCTTTTTTAATCCCAGATATCCAATAGCTCCGTGAGGTTCAGCAATATAATTTGAGTTTTTATATATTGTTTTAATGGCAATTTCAGTTTCGTTGTCACTAAAAGTATAGGAAGAAAAATCTTTTTTAAATTCAGATAAATCATTGTTGTACATTTCTTGAATCCGAATAAAATTGCTAGGATTTCCAACATCCATAGCATTGGAGATTGTTGCTTTAGATGGTTTTGGATCGTAAAATCCAGTTTCTAAAAAGCGTGGAACGGTATCATTTGCATTGGTAGAAGCTACAAAATGTTCAATTGGCAATCCTAATTTTTTGGCTATAATTCCCGCACAGATATTTCCAAAATTCCCGCTTGGACAAGAAAATATAAGTGGTTTATTTTCGGATTTTAATTGCTTGTAGGCAAAGAAAAAGTAAAACATTTGTGGTAACCAACGGGCAATATTAATAGAATTTGCAGACGTTAGATTTTTATAATTTAAATTATCATCTAAAAAAGCTTTTTTAACCATATCTTGACAATCATCAAAAACACCATCAACTTCCAATGCGGTTACATTCTGTCCTAAAGTCGTCAATTGTCGTTCTTGAATATCACTTACTTTTCCTGAAGGATACAAAATGACTACATCAACGCCCTCAACACCTAAAAAACCACTTGCAACTGCACCTCCAGTATCTCCTGAGGTAGCAACAATTACTGTATTTTTAGCCTCTTTTTTATCCAAATTAAAATACGCTAAACAACGAGACATAAATCGTGCACCAACATCTTTAAATGCCATTGTAGGCCCATGAAACAGCTCCAAAGAATAGATATTATGTTCAATTTTAACTGTTGGAAAATCAAAACAAAGCGTTTCTGAAATAATTTGTCTCAGATTTGCTTCCGGAATTTCATCGCCTATAAATTGTTGAATTACTTCAAAAGCAATTTCTTCATTTGAAAGTGTATCGATATTTTTATAAAATTCAGAAGGAATAGGAGTGAGGCTTTCAGGAAAATAAAGGCCTTTATCGGGAGCTAATCCTTGAATTACAGCATCTTGAAATGATACTTTAGGTGCGTTATGGTTTAAACTGTAGTATTTCATTTTTGTCATTGCTAAGTGCGAAGCAATCTTTTTTTATAATATTTTAATTCCCTCCGAATTCACTTTTGAAACATGAATATCATAAGGTAAATTCATCTCTTTATATACATCACCTATAGTATTTGCAATTCTATTGGCTGTTTCAACTCCTTTGCTTAAAGCAAATATTGATGGCCCGGAACCAGAAATACCAGATCCTAATGCTCCATTTTCTAAAGCCATTCTTTTAATTAAATCAAATTTAGGAATAAATTGACCTCTTAAAGGTTCTACAATTTCATCATGAAGAGAACGTCCAATTAATTCATAATCAGATGTGTAAAACCCTGAAATTAATCCTCCTAAATTTCCCCATTGAATGATGGCGCTTTTTAAAGAAACTTCTGGTTTTAAAACTGCCCTCATATCTGAAGTTTTAAGTTCAATTTGTGGGTGAATAACTGTAGCGTACAATTCAGATGGACTTTCAATTTTAATAACATCCAATGGCTTTGTACTTCTAATCAAGGTTATACCACCAAAAATTGCCGGAGCAACATTATCAGCATGTTCACTTCCGCTGGCAATTGCCTCTCCTTTCATTGCAAATTGTACCAACTCTTTTTTAGAAAATGGTTTTCCTAATAATTCGTTAACTCCAAAAACCGCTCCAGCTGCACTTGCCGCAGAACTTCCTATTCCACTTCCAGCTTTAATTTTTTTATAAATTTCAATTTCAAAACCAAATTCACAGTCAGTAGCTTCTAAAAGTGCCAAAGCAGCAACTCCAGCAACATTTTTAGAAGCCTCCAGTGGTAATTCAGCACCATCAATTTTGATGATTCTAATCCCTTTAATTTCAGATTTTCTGATTATCATTTCATCGCCAACAGCTTCCAAACACAATCCTAGGACATCAAATCCACAAGAAATATTGGCAATCGTTGCGGGACAAAATAGTTTAATTTCATTCATATTTTATTCTTATAGTCAAAAGTCACTAAAAAGTTAGAAAACTTACCTATTTTAAACGTTTCCTATTCGTATTACATCAGCAAAAATTCCTGATGCAGTAACCGCTGCACCGGCACCAGCACCTTTTATTAGTAAAGGTTGATCAACATACCTGTCGGTATAAAATTGAACAATATTATCTTTTCCTTCTAAATTGTAAAACGGACTTTCTTTTGGAATAAATTGTAATCCTACACTAGCTTTTCCATTTTCAAATTTAGCCACATATTTTAAACGACACTCTTTTGCTAAAGCTTCCTTATAAATGTTCTCAAAATGACTAGAATGTTTGATTAATGAAGCAAAGAATGCTTCGTTATTTTTAGTTTCCATACATTCTATAGGCAAAAATGATTCGTTGGTAATTTCTTCCATTTCCATTTTATAACCACTTTCACGAATAAGAATTAGAATCTTCCTAGCAACATCAACACCGCTCAAATCAATTTTTGGATCTGGCTCTGTAAATCCTTGAACTCCTGCTTCTTTTACAACATCATGAAATGAATTTTTATCATCAAAATTATTAAAAATAAAATTCAAACTTCCTGAAAGTACCGCTTGTATTTTATGAACTTTATCACCAGAAGCAATTAAATGTTTTAAAGTATCAATTATAGGTAAACCTGCTCCAACATTAGTTTCGAACAGAAAAGGCGAATTGAATTTTCTTGACAATTGTTTCAAATTACTGTAATTATCATAAGCAGAGGAACAAGCAATTTTGTTGCAAGTAACTACCGCTATATTTTGCCTTAAATAATTTGAATAAGTTTGAGAAATACTCTCGTTAGCTGTAACATCAACAAAAATACTGTTTCTTAAATTGAGTGCAATTACATCAGAAATGAATTTATCTTTATTTGTAATTTCTCCAAGTTCCAAACTTGTCTTCCAATCTTTCAGCTCAATTCCATCTTCGTCAAAAAGCATTTTTCGTGAATTTGATAAAGCAATTACTCGAAGATTTATTTTTAGATTTTCCTTTAAATACTTCTTTTGTTGATGAATTTGTCCGATGAATTTTTCCCCAACATTTCCTACACCCATTACAAATAAATTCAATTGTTTTGCATTGTCTTCAAAGAAACATTCGTGTAATGAATTTAATGCTTTTTTTACATCACGTTTATTAATTACTGCCGATATATTTCTTTCCGATGCGCCTTGCGCAATAGCTCTTATGTTTACATTATTTTTACCAAGTGTACTGAACATTTTACCGCTCAACCCTTGATGATTTTTCATATTTTCACCTACCAAAGCCACAATACAAAGATTTTCTTCAACAATTGTACTGTCAATTTTATTTTGGGAAATTTCAACTTCAAACGCTTTGTCAATTGCAGATTGTGCCTTTTTTGCGTCTTCATTTAATATTCCTATACAAATGGAGTGTTCTGATGAGGCCTGTGTAATGAAAATGACATTAATATTTTCATTGGATAAAACTTCAAACAATCTTTTTGAAGATCCCGAAACCCCAATCATTCCTGAGCCTTCTAATGTTAATAAAGCAATATTATCAATATGTGAAATTCCTTTAATTGGGTTTTCATTTTCATTTCTTTCAGATGAAATATAGGTGCCAGGTGCCTCAGGTTCAAATGTATTTTTTATTACAATAGGAATATTGAGTTTTAGAACGGGCTGAATAGTAGGAGGATACAAGACTTTTGCACCAAAATGTGACAATTCCATAGCTTCTTGATAGGAAATAAAATCAATTGGTCTCGCTTGTTTTACAATTTTTGGATTTGCAGTAAACATTCCACTTACATCTGTCCATATTTCAAGAATTTCAGCATTCAACGCACCAGCAATAATTGCTGCAGTATAATCGGATCCTCCACGTCCTAAAGTGGTTGAATAACCATCAATTGAAGCTGCTATAAATCCTGGAACTACATTAATTTTAGTCGCTTTAGAATTGAAATATTCATTAATTAATTGATTAGACAATTCAAAATTAACAACAGCTTTTCCAAAATGATTATTGGTTTTAATAATCTCTCGAGCGTCTTTAAATTCTGAATTAGGTACTTTTTGTTCTAATGCTTTAGCAATTATTTGACTTGACAAAAGTTCTCCGATTCCCACTATTGCATCAGAAGTTCTATTTGACAATTCCCCCAATAAAAAACAACCTTCTAAAAGAGTTTTTAAGCGATATATATCGGTATTTATAACTTCTGTAAGGTTTTTTTGTTGACTTGGATTTATTAATTCTTCAATTGCTTTTTGATGTTTTTCTTGAATTTGAGTAACTAAATCATTAAAACTTAGGTCTTTCGAAGCTGCTTTTGTGGCAGCCAAAATTAATAGGTCGGTAACGCCACTAAAAGCAGAAACAACTACTGCCATTTTTGTTGATTGAGCTGCCTTTTTTTCAATAATTGAAAGGACTAATTTTATATTATTTGCATTGGCTACTGAAGTGCCTCCGAATTTTAAAATTTTCATTGTTTTATGTTGTAATAAAAGTAAAAGAGTTTTTTTTCTTAACGTGAAAAGAAAATAGAGTAGTTTATATGTAAATAGTTACCCCAAAGGGGTAATAGTTGTTAAAGTTGTTGTTTTTACTGAAGATGCAAGCGAAATTTCGCTTGGATTTATCAGATACAATGAAGTGTAATATTTTATCATAATTTCAAATGTACTAATTATATGTAACATAAAATAATAGGTTTTATTAATACTTAATAGAAATATTAATTTCTCAATTTTTACAATATATTTTGATAAATGATTAATAAAACAGTCTATTTTCCGTAAATTTAAACAATATAAAAGCACGAATTATGAAGATTATTAGAGAAGAATTTAGAAAAAGGTACCGTTCTATGGTTAAAAATACCCACAAAGGAATCCAAGGACATGCCTTAATTGTTGGAGGAAGTTATGGAAAAATAGGATCAATTGTTTTGGCTTCAAAAGCTTGTTTAAAGACAGGTTGTGGATTGGTTACTGCATTTATTCCAAAATGTGGTTATGAAATAATTCAAATTTCAATTCCTGAAGTGATGGTTCAAACCGACGATTATTTGGATCATATTACCAATATAAATCTGGAAAATAATTATCAAGCCATTGGAATAGGGATGGGAATGGGACAAAATGCCGATACCCAACGAGCGTTTCATAATTTCTTAAAAAGTAATAAAACCCATTTATTAATTGATGCGGATGGAATTAATATACTATCACAAAATTTAGAATGGTTGGAATTGTTGCCTAAAAATACAATTCTAACTCCTCATTTTAAAGAATTAGAACGACTTATCGGCAAATGGGAATCGGAGGAGGATAAACTCTACCGAGTATATCAATTATCACATAAATACAATTTAATTATTGTAGTAAAAGGTGCGCCAACAATTGTAGTTTATCATAGTGAAATCTATGAAAATACTACTGGAAATCAAGCTTTGGCAACCGCAGGAAGTGGAGATGTATTGTCAGGAATTATAACAAGTTTGGTTGCTCAATCCTACAATCCATTAGATGCTGCAATTATGGGTGTTTATTTACATGGATTGACGGCAGATATTGGTGCTCCCAAAATGAGTTATCAAGCCTTTATAGCTTCTGATATAATTGAGAATATTGGAAATGCCTATATCGAATCCATTTCCTAATTATTATAATCTTAAAATATAGTATAAAACCTTGCTTTATAATTAGTAAATAGCCATTTTTGTAGTCCAATAAAATTATGATCATGAGTAATATTCATTATATAAGTACCGATGTTCTTTCTTTAGAAGCAATTCAAGAAATTATTTACCAACATAAAACCCTTGAATTATCTGAAGAGGCTAGAGTTAATATTCAAAAATGCAGAGATTATTTAGATGCTAAAATGAGCGCTAATGAAACTCCTATTTATGGAATTAATACTGGTTTTGGTTCGCTTTGTAATGTTAAAATCTCAAATGAGAACCTTTCTAAACTTCAAGAAAACCTTGTAAAATCTCACGCTTGCGGAACTGGTGAAGAGGTTCCGATTGAAATAGTTAGGTTGATGTTGCTTTTAAAAATCCAATCTTTAAGTTATGGTTATTCGGGAGTTCAATTAAGCACTGTTTTGAGGCTAATTGATTTTTATAATAATGGTATTTTACCAGTAATTTACACTCAAGGATCCCTAGGAGCTTCTGGCGATTTAGCTCCGTTAGCTCATTTATCGTTGCCATTATTAGGGGAAGGTGAAGTAGTTTTTGAAGGTAAAAAAGTACCAACTTCTGTAATAATGAAGCAATTTAATTGGAAACCAATTGTTCTTCAATCGAAAGAGGGATTGGCTTTGCTTAATGGAACCCAATTCATGAGCGCCTATGGAACTCATATTTTATTGAAAGCCATTAAATTTTCTTATTTAGCCGATTTAATTGGAACTATTTCATTAGAAGGATTTGATGGTCGTCAAGAACCATTCAACGAATTAATTCATTTTATAAGACCTCACAAAGGACAAATTGTTACAGCAAATAGAGTGAATGAGTTTTTGGAAGGAAGTGAAATTATTTCACAGTCTAAAGCGCATGTTCAAGATCCTTATTCTTTCCGATGTATTCCACAAGTTCACGGCGCTTCAAAAGACGCTATTGATTACGTAAAAAAAGTTTTTAAAACAGAAATCAACTCGGTTACAGATAATCCAAACGTATTTATAGAAAGCGATCAGATAATTTCGGGTGGAAATTTTCATGGACAACCATTGGCCTTAGCCCTAGATTTTCTTGCCATTGCTTTATCAGAATTGGGAAGTATTTCTGAAAGAAGAACGTACCAATTAATTTCTGGTTCTCGTAATTTACCTCCTTTTTTAATTGATAATCCAGGATTAAACTCAGGATTTATGATTCCGCAATATACTGCAGCAAGTATTGCTAGTCAGAACAAACAATTGGCAACCCCGGCAAGCGTTGATAGTATCGTATCTTCAAACGGTCAAGAAGATCATGTGAGCATGGGTGCAAATGGGGCTACGAAAGCGTTACGAATCATGGATAATTTAGAGCGAATTCTTGCCATTGAACTAATGAATGCTTCGCAAGCGATCGAATTTAGAAGACCTTTAAAATCGAGTGATTTTATTGAAATGTTCTTAAAATCGTTTCGTGAAGAAGTGCCTTTGGTTAAAGAAGACCGAATTTTGCATTATGACATTCAAAAATCGGTGGCGTTTTTAAATAGTTTTGTGATTGATATAGAAATATAAATATGCAATAAAATATCAAATTCTATTTGAGAAAAATTACATTTTATGTTTAAAATTTTTCTCAATAGCTTTGATCATTTCTCCAGCAATATCTTTGTTGGTTGCCCCTTCAATACCTTCTAATCCAGGTGATGAGTTTACTTCTAATAATAAAGGTCCTTTTGAAGAACGGATAATATCTACACCCGCCACTTTTAAATCCATGGCTTTTGCAGCTTTGATGGCAATTCTTTTTTCTTCAGAAGTTACTTTTATTACCGATGCAGTTCCACCCAAATGAATATTGGCTCTAAATTCTCCTGGCATTGCTTCACGCTGAATTGCTGCTACCACTTTACCGTCAATAACAAAACAACGAATGTCTTTTCCGTTGGCTTCTTTTATAAATTCTTGAACTAATATATTGGCATTCAAACTTTTGAAAGCATTGATAACACTCTCGGCTGCTTTTTTGGTTTCCGCCATTACTACTCCTTTTCCTTGAGTTCCTTCTAATAATTTCACAATTAATGGAGGACCGCCAACCATTTTAATCAAATCGTTGGTATCCAAAGGGGAGTTGGCAAAACCGGTTGTAGGAATGTCAACTCCGTTATTTAATAATAACTGTAAAGAATACAATTTATCTCGAGATTGAGTGATTGCCGCTGCAGAATTCAAGCAATATACTTTCAAAGCTTCAAATTGACGCGTTAAAGCGCAACCATAAAAAGTAATACTCGGACGAATTCGTGGTATAATTGCATCAAAATTATCCAATATTCTTCCTCCACGATAGTGAATTTCAGGAGTGGTAGCGTCCAGTTTCATGTAACATTCCTTGATATTTAAGAAATGCATTTCATGACCTCGCATTTCGCCAGCTTCCATGATTCGCTTATTGCTATACAATTCTTTATTACTTGCCAATACTCCAATGCGAAGTCCTGTGGTCGCTTTTTCTGAAGATTTATAAAGTTCCGTTAGTTTATCAGATGTTGGTTCACCCAATAAGTATTTTTGTTCTGGATCTACAAGAACCCTTCCACTCATGGCTTCACGACCTAAAAGCATTCGGAATCCCATTGAATCTCGATTGGTTAATGTAATTTCAATTGGCCAATTTTTACCACCAATTTCCAATTCAGAACCGATAACATAACGTTGTTCTCTGAATCCGCTGGAACTTTTAACGATTCTTTTATCAATTAATTTGGATTCACAATGAATAATAGTTTTTACATTGTTTTGAATTGGATTAATATCAAATTTCACCCAATTTTCACCATCTTTAATAAATGGTGCGATATTGATAGCGTGTAATGCTGATGTTTTAGCACCAGAATCAACCCTAGCTTTAATGGTTGGAATCCCTAAATCCGGAAAGGAACACCATTCTTCACTACCAACGATAACTTTTTCTTTAAACATATTATTGATTGTAAATTGATGAAATAATATTTTCCAAAAGTATATATTTTGTTTTAATTAAAATGAAGAATTATATTAAATAATAAACCCATCAATTTTTGATAAAAAGATGGGTTTAAAAACTTGTTATGTACTAAATTTATTGATTAGTTGGCTCTGGAGCTTTGGTTACTTTTACAACCAATTCTTGAGTTGTTTCGTCTAGATCCATGAATATTTCATCGCCATTACCAATTTTACTAGTAATTATTTCTTCTGCAAGTGCGTCTTCAACATATTTTTGAATCGCTCTTTTTAAAGGTCTAGCGCCAAATTGCTTATCGAAACCTTTATCAGCAATAAATGCTTTGGCAGTATCCGAAAGATTTAATTCGTAGCCAAGATCTTTAATTCTTGCGTATAATTTTTTCAATTCAATTTCAATAATCAAATTGATATCTTCCTTTTCTAAAGCGTTGAAAACAATTACATCGTCAATTCTGTTTAAGAATTCTGGAGAGAACGCTTTTTTAAGCGCATTTTCTATGATGCTTTTAGAATTTTCATCGGCTTGAGAAATTTTAGCTGATGTTCCAAAACCAACTCCTTGACCAAAATCTTTCAATTGACGTGCGCCAATATTAGAAGTCATGATGATAATAGTATTTTTAAAATCGATTTTACGACCTAAACTATCTGTTAAATAACCATCATCCAATACTTGTAACATCATGTTAAAGATGTCAGGGTGTGCTTTTTCAATTTCGTCTAACAATACCACACTGTAGGGCTTTCTCCTTACTTTCTCGGTTAACTGTCCGCCTTCTTCGTAACCTACGTATCCTGGAGGTGCACCAACTAATCTCGAAATTGCAAATTTTTCCATGTATTCACTCATGTCAATTCTGATTAAAGCATCTTCAGAATCGAACAATTCTTTAGCCAAAACTTTCGCTAATTGGGTTTTACCCACACCAGTCTGCCCTAAGAAAATAAAAGAACCAATAGGTCGATTAGGATCTTTTAATCCGGCACGATTTCTTTGAATTGCACGAGCAATTTTTAATACCGCTTCATTTTGTCCAACTACCTTATTTTGAATTAGTTCAGGTAATATAGCTAATTTATTACTTTCAGTTTGAGCAATTCGATTTACAGGTATTCCTGTCATCATTGAGACTACATCTGCAACGTTGTCTTCAGTTACTAAAATACGATTATTTTTGGCGTCTACTTCCCATTCTTCTTGGGCTACAGCCAAATCTTTTTCGATACGTTTTTCATCATCACGAAGTTTAGCGGCTTCTTCATATTTCTGTCTTTTTACAACAGAATTTTTTAGTTCGCGTACTTCCTCCAATTGTCGTTCGAAATCTAAAATTTGTTTTGGAACCTCAATATTGGTAATGTGCACTCTCGAACCTGCCTCATCTAAAGCATCAATCGCTTTGTCTGGAAGAAATCGCTCTGACATGTATCGGTTGGTTAACTTAACGCAAGCTTCAATCGCCTCCTGAGTATAAGTCACATTATGATGGTCTTCGTATTTATTTTTGATATTATTCAAAATGATAATCGTTTCTTCAACTGATGTAGGTTCAACGATTATCTTTTGAAAACGACGTTCTAAAGCGCCATCTTTTTCGATATATTGTCGGTATTCATCTAATGTTGTTGCGCCTATACACTGAATTTCGCCACGTGCTAAAGCCGGTTTGAACATATTGGATGCATCCAATGAGCCAGTTGCTCCTCCAGCACCAACAATAGTATGAATTTCATCAATAAACAGAATAATATCGTCATTTTTTTCCAATTCATTCATTACGGCTTTCATTCTCTCTTCGAATTGCCCACGGTATTTTGTACCCGCAACAAGACTAGCTAAATCAAGTGTAACTACTCGTTTATTAAATAAAATACGGGATACTTTCTTTTGGATAATTCGTAAAGCCAAACCTTCTGCAATAGCTGATTTTCCAACTCCAGGTTCACCAATTAATAATGGATTGTTCTTTTTACGGCGACTTAATATCTGAGAAACCCTTTCAATTTCTTTTTCACGGCCCACTACAGGATCTAATTTACCTTCTTCAGCAAGTTCGGTTAAATCACGACCAAAATTATCTAAAACAGGAGTTTTCGATTTTTTATTGGACTTATTTGCAGGATTATTAAAATTGTCACCCTTGAGGCTGTCATCTTGTCCTGAATCGTCATTATAAGATTCAGCTCTTGGCAAATCCTCTAAAAATTCGCCTTCCGTATTATTTGGTGTCATGTTTAAATATTGTTCTTTGGCGGTATCGTAGTCGATTTTTAATTTGTTAAGCAGTTTTGTAGTAGGATCATTTTCGTTCCTTAAAATGCATAAAAGCAGGTGAGCTGTACTAATTGTGGTGCTCTGAAATACTTTAGCTTCTAGAAAAGTAGTCTTTAAAGCACGTTCTGCTTGACGTGTTAGATGTAAATTCTTCTTATCCAATCCAATTTCAGTATTTGGATTGGCAGGACTTAAAATTTCTACTTTTCTTCGTAAAAAATCTAAATCGACAGATAAATTATTTAAAATATCAATTGCTGTTCCATTTCCATCTCTCAAAATCCCAAGCATAAGATGTTCAGTACCAATGAAATCATGCCCTAAACGAAAGGCTTCTTCTTTGCTGTAGGTTATTACATCTTTAACTCTTGGTGAAAAATTATCATCCATATATTGTGTATTACTTATTGTAAATTTAGTGAATTATTATCATAAAATCAAAAACCATACCTACTATGAAAGTAGATAGCTAATTGACAAAAAAATATCTAATTTAAAAAGGAAATTGGATAATTAATTTATTAACTAAATTACTCCTGAAATTTGTTAATAAATCATCGAAATTATTGCTTTAAAAAGTAAATAAAATAGTTTAAATAGACTATATTAGCAAGATTTTTAATTCAAAAATAATTTTTAATTTAACTATATAATATGTCTGACGGAGAAAAGTTAATCCCTATTAACATTGAAGAAGAAATGAAATCAGCCTACATCGATTATTCGATGTCGGTAATTGTATCGCGAGCACTTCCAGATGTTAGAGACGGTTTGAAACCAGTACATCGAAGAGTACTTTATGGAATGTATGATTTAGGAGTTTTTTCAAATAAAGCCCATAAAAAATCTGCAAGAATTGTTGGAGAAGTTTTAGGTAAGTACCATCCACACGGAGATACTTCGGTATATGATGCAATGGTTCGTATGGCTCAAGAATGGAGCATGCGTTATTTATTAATTGATGGTCAAGGTAACTTTGGTTCTGTTGATGGTGATAGTCCTGCGGCAATGCGTTATACAGAGGCTAGAATGCGTAAGATTTCGGAAGAAATCATGGCAGATATAGAGAAAGAAACTGTTGACTTTCAATTGAATTTTGACGATACTTTATATGAGCCAAAAGTAATGCCAACAAAAGTTCCTACATTATTAATAAATGGAGCTACAGGAATTGCTGTGGGTATGGCTACCAATATGCCTCCTCACAATTTAACGGAAGTTGTTAATGGTACCCTTGCTTATTTAGATAACGAAGATATTGAAATTGACGAATTGATGAATCATATTAAAGCTCCAGATTTTCCAACGGGAGGTATAATTTATGGTTACGAAGGGGTTCGTGAAGCATTCAAAACAGGTAGAGGTAGAATTGTAATGAGAGCCAAAGTTAACTTTGAAGAAGTTGACGGTAGAGAGTCAATCATTGTAACTGAAATTCCGTACCAAGTGAATAAGGCTGAAATGATTAAAAAAACAGCTGATTTAGTTAACGATAAGAAAATCGAAGGTATTGCCAATATTCGAGATGAATCGGATAGAAACGGTATGCGAATCGTATATATATTAAAGAGAGATGCTACGCCAAACGTAGTTTTAAACACGTTATATAAATTTACGCAACTACAATCTTCATTTAGTGTAAACAATATTGCTTTAGTAAAAGGTCGTCCTCAAATGTTGAATTTGAAGGATATGATTCATTATTTCATCGAGCACCGTCATGATGTTGTAGTTCGTAGAACTCAATTTGAATTACGAAAAGCGGAAGAAAGAGCACATATTTTAGAAGGTTTAATTATTGCTTCGGATAATATTGACGAGGTAATTGCTTTAATCCGTGGGTCTAAAAATACAGACGAAGCTAGAGAAAAATTAGTTGAACGTTTCAAATTATCTGACATACAATCTCGTGCTATTGTTGAAATGCGTTTGCGCCAATTGACAGGTTTAGAACAGGACAAATTAAGAGCTGAATTTGAAGAATTAATGAAATTAATTGAGCACTTAAAAGCTCTATTAGCAGATGTTAATTTGAGAACACAAGTAATTAAAGAAGAATTAATTGAAATTCGTGATAAATATGGTGATGCTCGTCGTTCAACTATTGAATATTCAGGTGGTGACGTAAGTATTGAAGATTTAATTGCTGATGAAAATGTAGTAATAACCATTTCTCATGCGGGTTATATTAAACGTACGAATTTAACAGAATACAAAACTCAGAATAGAGGAGGAGTTGGACAAAAAAGTGCTGGAACAAGAGATCAAGATTTCTTAGAGCATTTATTTGTAGCATCAAATCACCAATACATGATGTTCTTTACTCAAAAAGGAAAATGTTTCTGGATGAGAGTTTATGAAATTCCTGAGGGAAGCAAAACTGCAAAAGGACGTGCTTTACAAAATTTAATCAACATTGAAAGTGATGACAAGGTAAAAGCATTCATTTGTACTCAAGACCTTAAAGATAAGGATTACACCACAAGTCATAACTTAATAATGGTGACTAAGAAAGGTCAGGTTAAGAAAACATCTTTAGATAAATATTCTAAACCTCGTGTGAACGGAGTTGCTGCAATTACAATTAAAGAGGGTGATGAGTTATTAGCGGCTCAGTTAACTGACGGAAATAGCCAAATTATGATCGCTGTTAAATCAGGTAAAATGGTTCGTTTCGAAGAAAGTAAAACTCGCCCAATGGGAAGAACCGCTTCAGGAGTTCGAGGAATTACCTTAAAAGATGAGCAAGATGAAGTTATTGGAATGGTATCCGTAAATGACATGGAAAGTGAAATTCTTGTTGTTGCTGAAAAAGGATATGGAAAACGTTCTAGTATTGAAGAATATAGAATTACCAATCGTGGTGGAAAAGGAGTTAAAACCCTTAACATTACTGAAAAAACAGGTAAATTAATTTCTATAAATTCAGTAACTGATGCTGACGATTTAATGATCATTAACAAGTCTGGATTAACCATTAGAATGGCTGTTGAAGATTTAAGAGTAATGGGTAGAGCAACGCAAGGAGTGAAACTTATTAATATTAAAGAAAATGATTCTATTGCTGCTGTTACTAAAGTAATGAAGGATGAAGCTGAAGAAGTTGTTGTTGATGAAGATGGAAATGTAATTGAAGCTGCTGTAATCGAAAGAGTTAAACCAGTTTTAGAAGTTCTTGAAGACGACGGAGTTGCAGACGACGACGATGACGACGACGATGAAGTTATTGAAGAAGAAGACGAAGATTCTGATGATGACTCTGACGACGAAAACGAAGATTAATTAATTTAAAATTTATAAATATGAAAAGTAAAGTTCTATTACTTGTATCATCAATAATTCTTTCTACAACTGCATTTGCACAAAAGGAGGAGTTAAAAACGTTAAAGAAAATTTACGCAAGAGAGAAAACTTCAGATTCTGATATGGCTGAATTCAAAGCTACCTTAACAAAAGCGGAATCTTTAGTTGCTAACTCTACAGAAGATGATAAAGTTTATTTCGCATTTTATAAAGCGATGGCGCCAGTTTTAGAGATGAATTTGGTGATGTCTAAGCCTGAAAACTTGAATAATCCAGCTTTATTAATGAAATACCTTACTGTTGATAATGTAAATCAATTGGTAACAAACTTAATTGCAACTTTGGATTTTGAAAAAAAATCAGGAAAACAAGTTTACACAAAAGACATTGAAGAAACAATCACTTCATTCAAACCGATGTTAGTAAATTTTGCTATAGCTTTAGCCAATAATTCAAATTTTAAGGAAGCAGCGGTAGTATTGCATTCAATTTATGAATTGGATAAAAAGGATGTTGAAAAGTTATATTATTCAGCGAATTATGCGGTTAATTCAAAAGATTATGATTTAGCATTGAAATATTATCAAGAATTAAAAGTTTTAAATTATACTGGAGCAGAGATGGCTTATTATGCTTTTAATAAAGAAACTCAAAAAGAAGATGCTTTTAACTCCAAAGCAGAAAGAGATATCTATTTAAAGGGCACCACGTATGAAAAACCTCGTGACGAAAAATTACCTTCAAAAAGACCAGAGATTATCAAAAATATTGCTCTAATTTATGTTGAATTAGGGAAATCTGCTGAAGCAAAAGCTGCCATTCAAGAAGCTCGTAAAGAAAATCCAGACGATTCAGCTTTAATTCTTTCTGAAGCAGATTTATTTTTAAAAGAAAAAGACATGGTTTCTTACAAAAAATTAATTCTAGAGGCTTCAGAAAAAAACCCAAATGATGCTATCTTATTTTTTAATTTGGGCGTAGTTAGTTATAACAATAAGGAAATACAAGATGCTGATAAATTTTATGTAAAAGCAATTGAATTAGATCCTAAATATGTAGATGCTTATTTAAATCTTGCTATTTTAAAATTAGATGCCGAAAAGTCTTTAATTGAAAAAATGAACAAATTAGGAACTTCAGCTCCTGAAATGAAAAAATACGATGTCTTAAAAAAACAAAGAGAAGATGTTTATAAAAGCGCTATTCCTTACTTAAAAAAGGTGTCTGAATTAGTTCCTGATAATATTGAAGCTATTAAAACATTGATAGGTGTTTATAATGCTCTTGAAATGTTTGATGAAGCTAAAGTTCTAAAAGCACAATTGAAGAAATAGTTTTTTCAAATAAAACAAATAAAAATCCCGACTTAATTAGGTCGGGATTTTTTTATATAATTTTTTTTATGACTCTTAATTTATGAGTATGCCTATTGGTTTCAGCATTGTAAATTCCTAAATGGTCAATTCGGTCAATTCTTACTTTTCCACTTGCATGAATAATATAGTTATTTTCCATTATGATTCCCACGTGAATGATTTTCCCTTCTTCATTGTCAAAAAAAGCCAAATCTCCTGGCTCACTTTCTTCAATAAAACTCAACGGAATCCCTTGAGAAGATTGTTGTGAGGCATCGCGAAGTAGTTTGTAACCATTTAATTTATAAACCATTTGTGTAAACCCAGAACAATCAATTCCAAAAGGTGTTTTTCCGCCCCATAAATAAGGTGCATTCAAATACATAAATGCCGTTTTTATCAATTCTGATTTTGGTTTGATTCCACTAACTTTTGCTCCTTCAAAATCATAATTAGATTTATTGATATTGGAATCATCCAAAAAAGATAAAGCAGCACCAAGTGGAATAGGCATCATGAAATTATTTTCGGCGGTTATGTAATCAATTAAATCACCGTTTAACACTATTTCTTGAGCTGATATGGTTTTGAAATCTTCTTTTGAAATTGGCTGAAATTGTTTGGAGTCTATCCAACCTTCGTAATCATCATATTGTAATTTGATTTTGGTCCATTGCTTTAGTTTTTCAATTACTTCAAAATGTTCACCAAACAATACTTGCGAAACTATTTCACTTCGGTCGTTAGGTTCTATTCTTAAAGGAATAATCGCTAAATTACAAATCCCAAACATATACTATTATTCTCTTTCAATTACAATTGCTGAAGCACCACCACCACCATTACAAATTGCAGCGGCGCCAATTTTTGCATTATTTTGATTTAAAACATTGATCAAAGTTACAATTATTCTTGCACCTGAACAACCTAGTGGGTGTCCTAAAGATACTGCGCCACCGTTTACATTGACTTTGGATGCATCCAATCCTAGAATTTTAGAATTGGCTAATCCTACAACAGAAAAGGCTTCGTTGAATTCGAAAAAATCAACATCTTTAACTGTTAAACCTACTTTATCTAAAGCTTTTGGTAAAGCAACAGATGGAGTAGTGGTGAACCATTTAGGTTCTTGAGCCGCATCAGCATAACTTTTGATAAAGGCTAATGGTTTTAAACCCAATTCAATTGCTTTATCTTCACTCATCAATATAAGCGCTGCAGCACCATCATTAATTGTAGAAGCATTTGCTGCCGTTACCGTTCCTTCTTTTGTAAAAGCTGGAGCTAATGTTGGAATTTTGTCCAATTTCACATTGGTATATTCTTCGTCTTTATCAACAATAATTGGTTCTCCACGTCTTTGTGGAACAGAAACAGGAACTATTTCAGAATCAAATTTTCCTGCTTTCCAGGCTTTCGCCGAACGCTCATAGGATTGAATTGCAAAAGCATCTTGCTCTTCGCGAGAAATTTTATATTCAGAAGCACACAAATCAGCAGAAACTCCCATAGCTGAATTATCGTAAGCATCAGCCAAACCGTCTTTTTGCATTCCGTCAATCATAGTTGTAGGTCCAAACTTATAGCCATTTCTAAGATGTAAATAATGAGGAATTAAGCTCATGTTTTCCATACCACCAGCGATTATTATATCGGCATCGCCAGCCATAATAGCCTGAGCTCCTTGCATCACTGCTTTCATTCCTGAGGCACACACTTTGTTTATGGTAGTTGCTATAGTTTTATTAGGAAGTCCTGCTAATAAAGCAGCTTGACGAGCTGGTGCTTGACCCACTCCAGCTTGAACAACATTTCCCATAATCACCTCATCGATTAATTCAGGATTTAAATCAATTTTTTTTAATGCACCTATAATAGCCGCAGCTCCGAGTTGAGGCGCGGTTACTGTTGATAATCCGCCCATAAAACTTCCAATAGGGGTTCTTACTGCGGAAACAATTACTACTTTTTTACGTGTCATTAGTGTTAGTTTTAGAATGCGAATTTAATCATTTTGGGTTAATAGTAAATTACAATTATTAGAATATTATAAATACATTTTAAATAATTATAATTCTTTGTAATACTGTGATTTTGAAACAGAGTTCTATTTAAACAATTAATAAGCTATTATATTGATTGTTAACGATTTTAAAATGACATATAAAAAACATTTAAAAAATCCTTGTATTTATTTGTAAAATATAGATTAGTACGTTACATTTGCATCCGCTTTAAGAGAAGAGAAATCTTCGAAGGAGAGTTGCCTGAGTGGCCGAAAGGACATGTTTGCTAAACATGCGTATGGGAAACTGTACCAAGGGTTCGAATCCCTTACTCTCCGCAAAATTAAGATTCGGGGTGTAGCGTAGCTCGGTTATCGCGCCTGCTTTGGGAGCAGGAGGCCGCAGGTTCGAATCCTGCCACCCCGACAAATGGACGCATAGCTCAGCTGGATAGAGCACCTGCCTTCTAAGCAGGCGGTCGAAGGTTCGAATCCTTCTGCGTTCACAGTCGTACCAAAACACTTTTTAGTAATTTAGAGTTT
>Ga0102879_1000418_pt1 | contig 19298 bp, 8 predicted proteins | sample Colrivmet1548B02_FD_78187 | JGI IMG/M metagenome (GOLD analysis project Ga0102879, IMG submission 78187) | Estuarine microbial communities from the Columbia River estuary - metaG 1548B-02 | ecosystem: Environmental > Aquatic > Marine > Intertidal zone > Estuary | place: USA: Columbia River... | reverse complement strand
TGTTAAGAATCCTTGTGAGTTACTATCTACGTACTGAAGATACTGATCTGTAGTAGAGATCTTCAAAGAAGGAACTACAGCAGTGAATGCAGTGTTATCGTAGAATACACGGAATTGCATACCTGTGATCTTCTCTGAAGTAGAAGTGTTATAGAAGTGTAAAGGTGCTACTGTCTGCCCTGCAGTAGTGGTAGCAACTTGGTAACCAGAGTCAATTACGACCCAATGACCTGTACCTGGGGAAGTAGCAGAAGATTGTGCTGATGCATTGCCAACCAACAATGTCAACACCCCGATGATAACTTTAAATAGTTTATTCATTTTTTATTTAGTTTGTGTATTTGTTCTATTGCGTTTGCCAGTAACCATGGCTCAGGGGTTGGTAGTTTATTTATAAAGCCTACCTCGTAGATATAACACTTAAGTTCCTCTTCACTATCTGATTGTTCCACTGGATGCAATCTGTAGTATAAGTGAAGACTTTCGTGTACTATAACACAAGCTAGGTTAGGTATTGAGTTAATCTTTATGTCTCCTGTAGCAATGTAGATTACGTTACCATCTTGAGAGACGTTGTTAGAGGAATAAGGACTTATCCAAAAGTCTATGATGTCTACGACATCTATCACTCTAGTATACGTGTTGACATCTGTTTGAGCAATTAATGCTAAGGCCGAGTCTACCTTTAAATCCCAACCATCCCCTGCCTTCATCACATTGATTTGAGAAAAACAGGGGATAGAGAGAATTAGAAAAAGACTTACTAGAAGTCCTTTCATTTACTTGATATCTTTAGATTCAATAAGAGTATAAGTGAAAGAGTTACCACCCAATGCCGCAGCCTTCTTACAGATAACCATGAATGCATCAAAGTCAGCAGACTTCTTGAACACTTGGCAACCTTCGCTCCAGTTTTCAACGTAGGTAGAGTCTGCACCAGCTTTATGAATGTTAATACCGAAGATGCCTTCTTGTATCTTGGACTCGTCATAGTTCATGTCTTTGTTAGCATCACGGTAAACTTTAACATTAGCCTTTTGTTTAAGGGCTTCGTACTTACCTTGGTGCAATCCTACATGGTGTGAACCTGAGTATTGACCAGGTACCAAACGTGCAACACCTGCAGCGTTATGGAATTCTTTAACTCCCTTAGTTCCTGGATCTGTAGTAGCAGGCCAGATTTTAAATTTCCACTCTCCACCTTCTTTGTAAGAAAGAGTCAAGTGATCGTCAAATACGTTAGTTACTTTAGTACCAGTAGCAGAATTTCTAACACCAATGATGTTGATGTTGAAGTCTCCGTTTTCAAAGTACTTGTAACCTTTGGCTTTCATTGCAGCCTCGATTTGTTCTCTTGTGTAGCTCATAGTTATTTAGTTTATAGTTTATAGTTTACAGTAAATTAGTCTTCGCTAGGTGCTTCTGGCTTCTTCATGATTTTCTCAACAGAAGTCAAACCTAAACAACCAAAAGCCAACAATGCAACTGCATCCACCAAAGGAACAGAGGGAGCAAAGTGTGCTTCAGTAAAAGAGTTAGCGTACAATGTAGCGCATAGAGTAACTGTGCATGCTAATCCGCACAATCGTTTCATAGAGACAACACCCTTCTCATCTTTGAAGAGTCCGCCAATAAAGTTTAATAGTTTCATATAGTTACCTTTTTTTATTTCTTAAAAATTTAATAATGTCTTCTATGGCCCACTTAGAAAGTAGGACAGTGAGAAAAACAGTTAAACTCACTAGCACAGTGATATCTGAAAGGATGTTCAAAGCAACTTCGGACTTTCATAAACGGTACTTAAGTGAGAAAAGGTTGGTTATGGGCAAAGATAAAACTTTAAAAAAATAAGTCAACTAGTTGGCTATAAAACAAAAAACCCCCAGATTTCTCTGAGGGTTTCTTTGAACTAAGGTTCAATTACAATACTTCTGCCTGAGTAAAAGGAACTACAGGAGTTTCATCAGCAGGTGCTTCAGCAGGGATGAATTCAAATGAATCCAAATTGATTTGACCTTTACCGTAGCTAGCTTCGATAGTTTGGAAGAACTCATTTTGTTCTTTTACTACTTCTGCCATTGCTTCTTTTACTTTCTCTTTTACAGAAAGCAAGTCATTCATCTGGAGTTCGATCTTACCCAAATCCATAATTACGTTTTGAGTCTTTTGCTGGAAGCCTTTGATTGCTTCAATTTCTTGTTCGTTTAATTTAGTAGCCATGATTTATATGTTTAGTTGGTTTATGCAAATATAATGCTTTTTTGTAAATACCTATAAATCCTGCCAAATTAGCAGTCTTCTACTTTAGAAGCAGAGAATAAGCTGACAAGTTTTGCTTTCAAGTGTGTGTAACCAAATGCAAAAATGTCTACGCCTTCAGCAGAAGACAAATCAGGAACAGTTAAAGTAACAGTGTATTCGCTAGTAACTTCTTCAGTTACGTACTCTTTTACTGTGTACTCTTCTGATACTTCTTCACCCTCTTCGTTAGTGATAGTGCGAGTTTTAACTACGTCCTTCTCTACAGGCTGCATCATAGTGCGAGTCTTAGTTTCTGTAACTTCTTTAGTCAAAGGGATAGACAAGTACTCACCAATTGCTTGGTTACGTGCTTGGTCTCCACCCATAGGGCCCATAGAAGCGTTGTTAGGAGTAGCATCTTCTTCACTTAAGTAAAGTTGAATGCGGAAGTTAGCGTTACCAGATTTAGAAATTTGGTAGTCAGCAATACGGACGTAAGCATTTTGGGTTATCCCTTTATCGGTACCAATGCTTTTTGTGATTTTAAGTGCCATTGTTTTTAAAATTATAATTTTAGATTTGTATACATAACAAATATACTCAATAAAGTTTATTTTGTCAAGTTACTTGTTTTTTAATAGTTCTATCTCAGCTCTTAAAGCCTCGATCATTGTTTGTTGTTCTTTCATTGCTTCTACTAGTAGAGGGATAACTTTAATGTAAGCCAAGTTCTTGTATCCATCTTCTTGAGTAGTAACTGCTTCTGGAAGAACTGCCTCAACATCTTGAGCAATAAGACCTACGTCATGTGTGCCTACTTGCTCACCTGAGTTCCAATCAAACTCTACACCACGTAGAGACTTAATCTTATCTACAGGAGTGCTGATAGGAGTGATGTTATCCTTAAGTCTAGAATCTGAAGGTTGAACAATCGGGTAATCAAAGTTAACAGTGTTTGCACCTCTAGGTACATACCACATTCTAGAGTCTGTACCATTCTCTGCTATACGTCTGAACTCAATGTCTTGTCCACCTGCATCACCAGTTAAGCGTACTTTAAGTGCTTTCCAACTAGTATCTGCTTGACCTCTCATCAAGAAGTAAGTCAAAGGATCTTGATTGTAACCTACGTTAGAGTGAATTTCAATACCTGTTTGATTAGATCCTGCAATAGTACATACTTGACCTTCTTGATCTACTACAGATTTCCATGCACTCCAAGAACCATTCCACCCAGTTCTATAGTGAAGTTTTCTAAATGCTCCTCCTTGAAGAGCTCCATTTTCAGGAAAGTAAACTTGGAAGAAATCTGATCCTGTAACTCCATAAGATAACATGGCTCCATAGTTATATGCACCTGTTGGGAAGTTGGGTCCAGAACCTCCGTAAACAGAAGATACAATCATCTTACCGTTTATATAATAACTGTTCCAGTCTTGTCCATAGATATCTCCAAACTTAGTAAGCTGTTGTGATGTAGTAGCGTAACTAACTGATTGACTACCAATGTTTCCGGTGTTAATTGCTCCAGATACAGTTTGATAAGTGCCACTAGACTCATAAGCCATAGACCCTAATCCTAACTGAGACTTAACGTGAGCAACACTTGACTTTCTTAACCAACCATCTCCATTACTTGTGTAGAATGAGTTAATAGTTGGATTCTCAGACTCAGATACGTTTGAGTTAATGTAGTGAGCATAGATGTAACCATTTGAGTCTCTAATAACTACTGTGTTTGCACCTACACTTCCTGATACTGCGTAACCGCCTACAGTCGAAGAGTTACCTCCATTAGCTGGAGCAGATCCTGCTGTACTTGCATAACTTACACTTTGACTTCCGATATTAGAAGTAGTAATTGCAGTAGAAGCTGATTGCCAACCACCATAGTTTCCTAGATCATTAGTGAACTGTGATAAGTTTGTTGGTCTACTAGATACGTTAGTCCAAGCAACACTTCCTGCACTACCTGTAACATTTATACCCCATGTACCACTTGCTCCACTGCCTGTCAATCCAGGAGCATAACTAGTGTAGTTACTACTATCTAGTACTGTTCTCCAAGCTTGCCAAGAACCAGAATTCTTACCACGAATAGCAATCTGTCCTGTTCTAAAGTCACCGTAGATTTGGTGAATCCAACTACTACTATAAGCAGAAGAATACAGACCTCCATCACTTTGACCAAACAAACTTACACTTGTATTGTAACCTATTTGGTTTTGTGTAACACTATCAGGATTAATTCCGTTAGCAGAAGAAGTTAAAGTTAACCCACTTACAGAACCTGCACTACCAGAAATACTTCCACTTGAAGTAATCCATCCTCCGTAATTACCTAAATCATTAGAAAATTGTGAAAGTGCTGTAGGTCTGCTAGTTACTCCTGTCCATGCTACGTTGGTAGCAGTAGCAGCATTACCGCTAATGTTTGTTTGGTCACCCGTATTAGTGCCACTAGATGTTCCACTAAAATTAGTTGCCGATATAGTACCAGTGAGTACAGTAAAGTTTCCACTCTTAGAAAATTCATATCGTCTAGTCCAGTTATTAGTTGTATATCCTGGTCCAAAATAGTATTGTATATCACCAGCAGAATCCATATGGATTAAATAATGCGTATCTCCATTACTACCTCTAAATGTCATTGAGGGATATGTACCAATAATAGTAAAAGCTGATGTATAAGGACTTACACCCCAGTTAGTAGATAATGTAAGATACCCATTTATAGTAGAAGACCCAGTTACAGTTGCCGCACTAGTAGCTGTAGCTGCGTTACCAGAGATACTTCCACTCGAAGTTATATACCCACTAGGATTTGTACTATTGTATGGAGTAAACCCTAGAGAAGCTTGCTTACTATCAAGAGCTGTCTGTAATCCTGTTACATCTGATATAGCGTGAGTATGTGCAGTAATAGAAGTTAAGAATCCTCCATAGTTGCCTAAGTCGTTTGTAAACTGAGACAAAGCAGTAGGACGAGAACTTACGTTAGTCCAAGCTACTGAGCCAGCAGATGAAGCGTAACTTACCGATTGGCTGCCGATATTACCTGAGTGAATAAATTCTCTCCACGAGTTCCACGTTGCATTATCACCATTTCTTGTTCTGTATGAAATATTAACACCGCTTTGATATGTTGCGTTTAGTTGTAACCCATAACCTGATGCACCAAAATATGCTAAAGGGCCAGTCCACGGAGAACCAGATGAATATGTAAATGCCGATCTAGTTTCAGCAATAGTATTTGCATTAGCACCACCGCCCTCAAAACCAAGGTCTCTAAAGAAAGATCCTGCACCAAATCCGCCTACAGTAGAGGAGTTACCGCCATTGGCAGGAGCAGAGCCAGCAGTTGCAGCATACGATACAGATTGAGACCCAATGTTACCTGCATGGACTACTGCATTACCTTGGATGTTAAGAGCAACAAAGTTAGAAGTGCTGTTTGTTTGTAAATAATAACTGTCGTTATCATTCATATACATAGCTCCATTTACAGCTTTTCTAATATCCCAAGCTGCCCATATTCCATTTAAAAAACCGTAACTTGAACCAGTTCCATAAATTTGAAAAGCAAAACCTCCCCCAGACTTTTGTCCTAAAATTCCAACATCAGCATTATTATCTAAAGCCCTAACAATTAAGTTTCTAGTGTTATACGTACTAAGAATAGGACCACTAGACATAGTCATCTCACTTACGCCATAGATACCCGTATTGTTTTTATACAAAGAACCATACTGCCACATTGTACTACCGCAGTAGATACCATCAGGGTGCCAAGAAGCTGTACCTGTACCACCTACGTTACCATTACCACGGTATCCATAAGACTTCATGTAGCCAGCAATCTCCATGTCTCCAGAAGTAGAGTTAAGCGCAGCAATAGGAGCATAAGACTCTCTTCCCCAAGTAAACCCTCTTCCTGTGTCACCGTCATTCATTTGCATCTTAATGGAGTAGTCTGAAACTGGACCATACTGATACAATGAACCTACGCCCATAGATATCTTATAAGCACTAGAACCATTCCAAAATCTTAATCCATTACCTACTCCTGCGTTAACATCATAAAACTGGTTTGAGTTGGATCCGTTAGGAGCAGATCCTGCTGTTGTAGCATAGTTAACAGAACCAGAACTTGTAACATAACCATTAGGGTTACTGCTATTATATGGAGTATAACCTAATGCATTAGTAACTTGAGTAGAGTTAATTGAGGTAAGAAATCCTTGTGAGTTTGTCCAACTGCGTGTAGCAAAAGGTTCGTCATCTATAGCAAATAATCCATCAGATCTTAAACCTACTTTAGATGCAACTCTTCCGCCCCAGTGATAGGTAATTCCAGGAGCATATCCCCAAGCAGATTGAGAAGTAGTTACATATCCAGTTTCACGAATTTGAATAAGGCCATCGTATGTCCCTGTACCAATATTAGGGCCATATATCTGACCTGACATTGTACCTCCTGCCAATGGCAAATAGGAACTCAATGAAGATGATGTAATATATCCACTATTATTAGTAAATTGAGAGATGTTCATACTACTCAAAGCACCAGCAGTAGAAGCGTATGATACAGATTGAGACCCAATATTAGAAGTAGTAATAGCAGTAGATGCGGATTGATAACCCGCACTTGCATGATTTCCCCATCCATATGCAGTGTTCCAGTTACTTATATTAGTATCAGTAAAGTGTCCACTATGCCATAATTTTTGCCAGGAAGACCAAGAGTTCTGAGCATGATTAGGTTCACATCTTACATACAAATCTGGACCTTCTCCACCACTACCTTTATAGTGTCCAGCAAGTTGATACATGTTGTATCCGTTATAACCAGAAAAAGTAATAGTGTGTGCCCAAGATCCAAAAGATGCACTATTTAAGAAGTCTACACGAAGACCTCCTCCACCCATATTACTAACTAATGTGTTTGGTAGAGTTGAGTTACTTATATAGCTTCCATATTCTTCATATGGTTTTAAGAATTGACCAGTTGTATCTCTTCTTACAAATGAAGATGCATGCAAACTATCTACAGTATCTGCATTACCAGCCGAAGATGCATAGCTTACACTCTGAGATCCAATGTTGCCAGAGTGGATCATTGTTAACCAACTTCCCCAAACCCCTCCATTAGCATTACGGAAGTACAGTCTATCTCCTCCAGTATCAAAAAACAACTGAGAATGGTACTCGCCTGGATGAGTATCTATTGTTAATAAAGCACCTCCATTGTGAGTAAATGCAGGTCTATTACTCCAGTCACTTGTTGAACCTCTGTATATTCCTGTTGCGTTGAAAGTATTTACGTTTAAGCCACTAACTCTTGCCTGATAAAGACGATTGCTTATCTGAGAATCAATTTCTGATTCTGTATAATATCTGTCATCGTGATTATGTGAAGGAAGAGAAGTAAGGTATCCAGCACTAGCATGGTTACCCCAGTCATAAGCTGCTTTCCAGTTAGCAGATGTTCCATAAGAAGTTGTAGTAATAAGTCCTGCAGTCCAAATACCTACACCAATAGCTGTTTGGGTAACACCATAGTTCATTACTAAAAGTTGGTGCTCAAGTCCTGACTTAGATTGTCCCCCTACGTTTGTATGTGTCCATGCAAGACCATATAGATTTCCTGTAGATGTACCATCAGCAGATAACTTATAGTCATCACTCATTGCAAATACACCCTGATATCTAGAAGCAGAATATAGACCTACTAAACCATGACCATAATCTGTATTTGTATATAGGTTACCGTTAATTTGAGTACCCCCGCTTCTGGTTTGTAATCTCCAATCTCCTGCATAGAAGAGAAGAGTTTCAGCACTTCCTGGGTTTAATCTAATACCCCAACTTCCACCAGAGTTAAGAAGACCAAATCCATTACTGTCAAAGTATCCAGAATAACCTCTTGTTGTGTCATTACCATCTCTTACTTGAATACCTCCATAACTGGTATCGTCTGTTTTAAACTTTAAGTAATGAGTATCTATTCCCTGAAATCTAGTACCTGCACTAAAATGTAATTGACCAGTATAGTCAATACTATTAGTATTCATACTAAGACTTCTTCCCCAAGTAATATATGATAAACTATTTGTATCGTAATAAAATAAAGTAGTGTCAGTACCAGCATTTCTTGTATACCAAGTAAATCTGTATCCTGAGTCCCAATACCAGTGAGAACCATAATCAGAACCTGCAGAACCTCCTTCACCGAAGTAAAAGTGTGCATCACCCGAATCAGTTGCTCCTACTCTAAGAATGTCATTAATATGAACTTCATCTCCGTTGCCATCTCCTAAGTATGTATTACCATAGACAGAGATTTGGTTGGCATTAACGGTATTTAATCTAGAAGTACTATTAGGATCCAAGTAATAATTTGTATCCTGTGAATCATAGAAGATTGGCGCTCTCATTTGAGCTGCTGCGTCTACACGATATAAATTACTTGTGCTATTTGGATCTAAATAGTAACCATCATTATTAGAGTCATAAAATATAGTACCATAAAAAGCACCTGATTTATTAATCCGTGTATTACCAGTCCATCTATCGTAGATAGGATAATCATTATCTACTCCTACAAATAAGTTAGCTAAATAAATAGTATCCCCACTAGCATTGTAATCTGTTAAGAATCCTAACTTGGCAGCTGCAGTACCTGGAGGAAACTGCCCTCCTGCATTTGTGCCACTATAATCTACTCCATCCATTATACCCACATAGTTAGTCCATGTAGTTGGTACGATGGTATAACCCAAAGCTATGTATTTAAACGTACCTCCTGCACTACCATTACTTACTTGAGTACCTGCAGCAATAGAAGGACCAGACCAAGGAACTCTAAGGGTAATAGTATTATTTCCTGAGTTGATTGCACCAGGATTCCAAGCATCTGAATACCAGTTTCTAGAATAAGTCTGAGGTGGATATGTATAACCAAAAGAGTTTGTATAGTTCCAGAAAATAAATGAACGAATATGTGTAGAAACTCCTGCTGTTCCACCATTTTCCCAGTTTGCAACACTTGTTAAATAAGCAACAGTATCGCCAGGATTAAGTGTTTGAGCCAAAGTAGTCAATGTATTTGCATAATACATATGAAAAGGAGCCATAATAGAGTTACCGTCTACATCAAAAAAGTTAAGGTAAGCATAGTATGCACCTTGACCATTTGCTGTTTTTGCCCAGAAATCTAAACGGTAACGTTTTTCTGGATTAACAGGCATTAACTCATCTGTGTTAGGTGAGTTATATTGTCCTGTATATCTAAATGAACCACTAGAGAAATATGCTTGACTACCATCAAAAGTAAAAGAAGAGAAGTTAGTATTGTTACCTAAAAGACCTGTACCGTTTGTAAGTAAGTTTTCTCCCCTAGACCAAACATATTGTTTAGTAGGAATACTAAAACTATTATAGTTTCCTGTATCTAGTACAGTATGAGCAGTGCCTCCGCCACTATTACTTCTGTGTACATACATAGTACCCTCAGTCCATCTAAACTGCCATCCATTACCTTGACGGTGAAATCCTGACTCATTAGAATTGGCCATAATAGTATTACCACTATCATTAAAGTAAATACCAGCCCAACCCCCTTTAGTTCCATTTATTTGCAAAGCACCATAAGAACCTCCAGCATTAGGATAAATATGCAGTCCATAATTGCTGGGCCAATACAAACCATAGTTTCCGTTAAATTCAATCCAACTATTTGGTCTAAAGTAACTATTACCTGAAAGTACTAAATGATAGAGGTAGGAAGTTGAGTTGAGGTCTAGATAGTAACTAGTATCTGCTGAGTCATAAAAGATTGGAGCTCTGAATGATCCTGGTTCAACTGTATAAGTAGCATATTTTTCTAATGCTCCACCAGTAGCCCCTCCTCCAAAGATCCTTGTAATCCCAGAGCCAGAGTTTCCATATCCAATATACATTCCATCGGCATTACTAGCAGAATTATTTCTAATAACACGCATACTTGCATATATATCATTGCTTGCTGTGTCAAAAGAGCTTGTTACTGTGATACTTGAAAAACTAGTTGGAATACTAGTGATTGCATAACTTCCTACGTTACCTGTGTGTATAGACTGGTAACCGCCTATTGTGGTATTGGATAATAAATTAGCCATTTATCTTTTTGTTTAATTCTTGGACTTGATTAGTTAATTCTTTTACTGCACCTATAAGAGCAGCAGTTAAGCGAGAGTAGTTAACCCCTATAGGTTCTCCGTTCTCATCATATTGTACAAATTCTGGATACACTTCTGCCACTTCTTCTGCGATAAGTCCTAGTTCTGTAGTCTGAGACCCAATCTTATTGTAAGTTACTGGTCTCAAATTTACTACCTTTTCTAAATTTCCCTCACTTGTTTCTACGTTTTCTTTTAATTTAAGTGAAGAGGCTTCTGTAAGAGATCCTGCAATCCACAGATTACCAATGTTGGACACTTCTAACAATTTATTTCCATCAATTGCACCTTGCCAAACAACAAAGTCATCCATACTAGCTAAGCCAGCTCCTACACCACCATCTGTATTTAATATAAAATGATGTCCTCCCCTAGCACGATATTCCATCCAGAAATTTAAACCCGCAGGGTAACCTTCACTTGGATAAGCAGCAGCACGAATTATATTAGTGTAAGCACCCCCACCATCAGGGAAAGCAAGTTCTCCTGCTACGTTTAAGTTATCATCAATAAGAACATTACCTCCATCATTCTGAATACCACCTCTGATTACAAGTTGATTGTTAAAATAAACATTTGTATAATCATAAAAATGAAGATACCCTGTATTATTTCCAGCAATTGCGTGAGAGCCTCCTGTAAATAGAATATTAGTACCTCCTGCTAGCGTAAGATTGCCAGTCATGGTGTCACCAGCCTTAGAAACTTTACCTGCAATACTATTAGTTACTGTAGTTGCAAAATTTGAATCATCTCCTAAAGCAGCAGCCAATTCATCAAGTGTATCTAATACACCTGGAGCTCCATTAATTAGGTTGTTGATTTGGGTTGTTACATAAGATGTAGTAGCGTAACTATAAGAAGCATGGTTGCCCCATCCAAAGGCTGTGTTCCAGTTGGTAGAATTGCCACCAGTAGCAGTAATAACACCATTTACATCCAGTTTAGTAGAAGGACTACCAGTACCTATACCTATATTACCACTTGTATTTGCAGTTAATATATCTCCGAATGTTGCATTCCACATTCTAAATGTTGAATCCTGCCCATACCATAACCAAGCTGTAGTACTATTTTTAAATCCTACGGCTGGGTATAAAGCATTATATATTCCTATACCAAATGTACCAGACATTTGAGATGTTGGATCCGTAGTACCAATACCTACGTTTCCATCTCTATACAAGGTTAATGTTCTTCCTCCTGATCCTCCTAGCCACAAATCTCCTACTCCGGCACTTACCATTTGCATGCCTATAACACCATTAGCACCACCGTTTGCTATAAAGTTTACAGCTTCAATTGTACCTGAGGAATTACCATAGTTTAGTTTTAATCCTGCTCCTGTAGAAAATCCTGAAATTTCTAATTTAGCAGATGGACTAGTAGTACCAATACCAAGATTTCCGCCATTAAGTGTCATCCAATAAGATGCACCACCAGCTGGTCTCCAATAATGCACATTAGCATCAATGTAATTTCCACCAATGGAATCGGTAGACAGGTGAAGATTATTCCAAGGGTCTCTAAGATTTAAAAATGTGGCACCTTTTTGATATCTATTATTATCAGCAGCATCATCAATAAGAATATTTCCAGAAAAATAAACATTCTTATTAGCATACCATTTAATTGTTGGTGTATTATATGCAGACCCTAGATAACCATAGGTCATTACGTTATTACTGCCATATCCACCAATTTGGAATAAAGAAGTAGTATCATATTCTTGAAAATTTAACAGTGTTCTTGCCCATCCTCCAGCAGAGTAATTAGGCTTTCTAAGAACTACATTATCTCCATCAAGTATAGTGCTTGCCCATCCACCTTGAATAGTCAAAGCACCAGTCATAGTGTCTCCAGAAGTATTTACCCACACATCTGAAACTGAAGTTAGATAACCTGCATCATTGGTAAACATAGAAATATTACCAGATACATTGGTAAGAACTCTTGATGTGCTTAGAATCTGAGTTGATTCATGATACCAAGTACCAAATGTTCTTAGTATTCCTGAACTGTTACCATAATTCAGATAAAGAGTATTTCCATCACTTAAACCAAAAACAAAGTGACTTCCGTCTCCTCTAAAGTATGTTCCACTTCCATGAGAACCGTTTATGTTAGAAATAGAAAGATCAAGACCAGGGAAATAAGTGCGTCCATCTGCATAAACAGTCTGTCTTGTTGCACCTCCAGAAACAATAGCTACATGACTATCGTTTACTCCTACAATACCTTGGTTACTGTTGCCCCATCTCAAGTATTGTCCTGAGTCAATAAATAAAGTACCTCCATTTACATAGGTAGAACCAGCTACTTGTAGTTTGTAAATTGGACTAGTAGTACCTATTCCAATATTTCCATCACTACTATTCATGTGAAGATAAACAGTAGACTGTTTACCAAATTGAATATTAGGAATAGCTCCTCCTACGTTTCCATCGTAATCACTAGAAATTAAGAAGTTATTATAGGTTGGATATCTAAATATCACATATCCAGACTGTCCAGAAGCAAAACTATTGTTAAATTCAACTCTTGGTCCCAGTTCTGTAGCTCCAGCGTTATCAACTTTATTTGATGGTCTGTTGATCCAAGCATTTCCAGCTACGTGAAGTTTTGCTCCTGGACTAATAGTACCGATCCCTACATTACCTCCAGACAATACGTTTAGTGCTCCACCATCATCTCTACCTATTTTTACTATAGAATAACTTCCTCCTGTACCTACATATACCTGAGAAGTATTGTAACGACCAACCAAAGGACCGTAATCTGTAACAAGTCCTGTTTCATTCTGAATTTTAATGTTACCAGCAACCTGTAACTTTTCGTCAGGAGAAGTAGTACCAATTCCAACACGTACATTATTTGTGTCAAAAGCTGGGGTAACAACAGTAAGTCCAGTACTTAAACCATAGTCAGAACCTGTACCCCATGTTTGTACTTTAAGGTCTAATCTACCTCCCCCAGTTACTTGAGAATATTCTAATCCAGCAAGAGGATTGTTATCATAAGAAGATGTTCCTAAAGATAATGTTGCCGTGGGGGTTGCTACTTTAATACCTACATTACCACCGTTGGTAATTCTAAAAATTTCAGGAGTACTACTGTTACTAACGTTTCTAAATACCTTCAAGCCTCCGTATACTTCAACGTTTGCTCCTGTTGTACTAGAACTTAAATCAGCAGTTCCAAATTGTATTCTACTATCCCAATATCTACGAGTGATTCCTGCTCCTTCAACATACATTGAATCGTATCCAATGTATACAAGACCGTTACTTCTAACTGAAAATGCACTTGAACCTCCGTTATACAAAACATCAAGTACTTTATTAGCAGTAGCTGCTGTTACTGAAGTCCCATCTGCTATAAGTCCTACCTGTGTTCCTGTAGGTACTATATGTATTTTAGCAGAAGGACTAGTAGTACCGATACCTAATCCTGTTGTTGTTAATCTTGCTAATTCTGTACTACCTTGTCTAAATCTTATATAATCTCCTGTAATGAGCTCAAGACCGCTTGAAGCAGTTATACCGTAAGAATCACTAAAGAAACTTAATTGTCTTGTATTATCCGAAGGAAACATCAAAACATTTCCTCCAGCTACAGTAAGTCTATGTGTAGGAGCAGTTGTTCCTATACCTATATTTCCACTAGATTTTACAGTTAATAAAGCATTGGAGTATTGAGCAGAAGCTTGATCATTACTAGTACCTGTTCTGGCAATTACATATCCACCATCAAAGTCAGTGTATGGAGTACCTGCAAACCAAGTAGATCCTGTTCCACTCATGTGAACACCTGCTCCACGATAGTTATTGTGAGAGTTTAACCACAATCTAGAGGCTGTATACCCACTACCCCCATCCGCTTGAACTGTTAAATCATGTCCTACTGTAATAGAAGTATTTGTTGTTGCACCTCTGCCTGTTACTGTAGCTAAAGTATCTGTCTCTGTGTAAGAAGTAAGATATCCTGCATTGTTAGTAAACATAGAGATGTTACCAGTAACATTCTGTAACACTCCACTATTAGATAATCTAAGTACGGTATTTGTGTAGAGAGATGAATCTTTTAAGTCAAACTCAGTACCTCCAGAAATAATAAGTGGATACTTATCATATGCAGGACCTTGCCATTCATCAACCCAGAATACAAATCTATCGTTAGTTGTTGCATTGTCTCTTAACTGAAATACAAGATCAATACTATCAGAACCTGGTTGTACGGCATAAATTCTAGCTCCATCGTTATTTAACGTCCAATCAAATCCTTTACCTGTAGTAGGGAAAGTTCCTGCAAGATCTTGGAAAACTAAATCTGCATTATTACCTAGAGTAACATTACTACTGAATGAAGCACTTGTACCATTCAATGCTCCTGTAAGAGTTCCTCCTGTTAAGGAAAGTTTGGAAGCTATGCTGTTTGTAACAGTTGTAGAGAAGCTAGCGTCATCTCCCAGTGCTGCTGCAAGTTCATTAAGCGTATCTAATGCTGCAGGAGCTGCATCTACTAAGGCAGATATTGCACTAGTCACATAAGACTGAGTAGCATATCCGCTTAAACTAGCAGAAGTTAAATAAGCTTGAGATGTAACCCAAGATTGTGTAGCTGCAAGAGCTCCATTAATAGTAATAGTCCCTGAGGTAACAACGTTACCCCCTACTACAAGTCCGTTTTTTACGATAAATTCATTAGGCATCTTTTATTGTTTTCACTATCCAACAATGTTTTTATTAGAAATATTTAAAACTCATTACCATCGTATAAGGATTAGCACTTGAGTTTACTGCGTTAATTCTTGCATCTGAGCCCACTAGAGAGCTTGTAAAGTTCACAGTGGTAGTTGACCCTATATCAGGGGTAGTTGTTTCTGTGTGAGTGATTGTAGGCGTTCCTGACTGATTCCAGGTAACTATAATTGTACCAGCTCTTTGGTCTGTAAGTGAGTTGTTGTTTAAAATGTAGTACTCAATGAAGGCACACATACCTACGCTTACGGTTTGAGCCCATACAACAGTAGTAGTATTAGCGTTAATAGTAGCACTTGAGGACATGTGTACTACTCCGTTACCAGTTCCTATTCTAAGTTTATCTTGTACTCTTACTTGTCCGTTTACATCTAAGTCATATCCTGGAGAAGCTTGGTTAATACCTACTCTGTTAGTAGTAGAGTTGTAAGTCAAAGCAGAGGCTCCTGCTAAAGATCCAGAACTGTTGTATTGGAATTGTGTGTCAGATCCTCCTGGAGTTGTTGTTGCTATTGTCCAGCTTCTATTTGCGCTTAGATCATAGCTCGTTCCATTAATAGTAAGCGTTCTTGCTTGAGGAACATAACCTGCTGAACTGTGATTACCCCAGCCATACGCAGTATTCCAGTTGGTACTGTTACCGCCTGTTGTGGTTATTACCCCACTAGTTGTATTTATTGACGTTATTATAGACCCACCAGCATCTCTAAAAGTATATAACTGTGTTCCAAAATTTCTAGCATAAGAACCTGAAGCATCTGTACCATAAAAAGTAGTACTTCCTCCACCCTCTACTTGTACTATTCCCATTACATGAAGAGGAGTCGTAGGACTAGTAGTACCAATGCCTAAACCAGTAGAAGTCCAACGTCCAAAAGTAGTTCCACCGCCAGCATTTCTAAAAAAATGACTGTTGTTGTCGTAATAATTATTTTGATCTCCACTGCCTCCCAAATACATAGCAACGCTGTTTGAAGCGTTGTATATTATATTATAAGTTCCATTATTCTGTGCAATAAAAATACCTCTAGAAGAAATAATTCCATTAACATCTAAAGGAGATACAGGAGTTGTAGTACCTATTCCAATATTACCATTAACTAATATTGACATCATAGCACCGCCATTCTGCCCTATGTTGAAGGTGTTGGTTGTTGTAGCCAGCATACCTACATTCCACCAATCTGTACCTGCATCATTTGTATTTAATTTTAATCCACAATATGACGATGCCCAGTTTCCTACTCTATTTAAAGTAATAACAGCTCCTGCATTTCCTACTCCCGCACTACGTACTTCTAATATGGACTGAGGTGTTGTAGTACCAATTCCAACATTACCTCCTGTAGTGATACGCATGCGTTCAGTAGTATTGGTTTGGAATGCTAAGTCAGGATTTGCTCCTGTAGCACCAACAATACCCATTGTAACAAGTCCATTTACAGACTTAATTTGGAAGTGATCTTGATAACTTTGTGTACCTAAAGATAATAGGTATGGAGTACCTGCATCAGAGTAACCCTTAAATCTTAATCCTGACGTTGCACCATTTGAAACAGAAGCGTCAAGAATAGAAGCAGGTGCAGTGGTTCCAATACCCAAGTTACCAGAAAGATCAAATCTTCCAACTTCAGCATTGTTTGAACCAAAGATAAGACCCATTCCTGTACGTCCATACAAGTAATAGTATGAACCACTAGGAAACTGATAATAACTACTTCCGTGATAAATTATACCACTATTATATGTTAGATATACACCAGATGTCAGTGCATTAAATGAACCATTAACATCTAATTTATACTGTGGGTTTGTCGTTCCAATCCCCACATTTCCATCTGATGCAAAACGTACTCTTTCAACTCCAACATCTCCTCCACCTAAAGGTGCAGTAAAAAATCTTATACTAGAAGGACTTCCTGATGAATTATACCCATCCTGAACTAAGTTTATTCTTGCATCACCATAGTCATTAGCAATTTTAAATACAGTTGATCCATTTCCTTGACCGTAGTCATGATATAAACTAGCTCCCCCGTAACCACTTACACTATTTAATCTGATACCATAGTCTGCATGAGCAGCATTAGGAATTGCAATATCAAGAATCTTAGCAGGAGAAGTTGTTCCAATACCTACGTTAACATTATTAAAATAAGCGTTTCCTCCACTAGAAGCATTTGATACTACAAAATTATGCGTACCCCCAGATTGACTTACATAAAAAGTTTGCCATGCTTGCACATAAGAAGAATATGCCAATAAAACGTTAGTATTCCCACTAGTAGTTATGTCAACATTTCCTTTAATCCTCGCAGTTCCATTCACATCTAACTTGTATCCTGCGTCTGTGGTGGTTCCTATCTGCACATTGCCTGTATTACTTCTACCATAAATGGTATTGGCAATGTTTATTTGATTATTGGTATCAGCTAGTGGGGTGGCATTGTGACCAATAATAACTGAGTTAGTCATTGCCAGCGTAGAACTGCCTATGTAACTTCCAATTAGAATGTTGTTGTCTCCTGTAGTTGCGTTACCTGTATAGTAACCTAATGCAATTGTATGTGAGTTATTTCTGTTATTGGTAAACGGACCAATTCCTATATTATAACTTCCAGTAGTAACTTGATAAAGCGCAAAATCACCTATAGCAACATTTTGAAATCCTCCCGTAATAGTATTTCCTGCATTTGATCCAAATAAAGTATTTCCTCCCCCGTAAGTTATATTTTGCCCAGCATTTGCTCCAAACAAAGTAACATTGGGTGCAACCGTAATTGCGGCTCCTGCATTTACCCCAAATGTAGTCAAAGATGGGTCTAGAATCATTGACCTTACTCCAGAAACAGCTATATATCTAGCCGTAGTATTTGCTTTTGAGTAGATTGGTCTTGTTAGCACAGAACCAGAAAAAATAGGATCTGTGTCAGGCGTAGAGTCTGTATAGGTTGTAGTTGTATTGTTTGCTAAAGTCGCTATAACTACACCATATGAAGAACTATCTGTTACTTTGGTTCTATAAATTTTTCTACCTATTACACTAGCATCTGTAGAAGTAGGAATGTTATTTAACTGAACTATCCGATTTCCAGCAGTTGTAATTACTGTAATTTCAGCAGAAGCGTTAGTTTCTCCTATGGCATTGTAGTAGGTTACTCTGTAATAGTAAGTTCCTATTTCTAGAGCAGTTCCTGCTTGTAAAGCATAAGTAACTCCTGTAATAACTGGTGCAGCAACTGGTTGAATATTATATCCTACATTAGAACTAACTCCTCCACTTGTTCCTGTTCCAAAAATCTCTAATTTGTTTGTAGCAGTAGTTGCCCCAATAACTACTCTATCGTTAACTGAATCAACAACAAGCGTATTAGTATCTACTATTAACCCACCAACAGTAATAGCATTCGTGGTTGTGTTCCCTCTAGTTGTTACTGTTGCAAGTGTATCGGCCTCAGCAGTTAAGTAGTTCGGAGACCAATTCTTCCAAAGACCGTCTGAATCATAGCGCAATAACTGACCTGCAGTAGGCAAGTTTGTTTTTAAATCTACATCATGAATCTCATTTAACTCAAATCCATTCTGTACCTTAACGAAAATTTCTCCGTTGTTAGAGTTTTTACGGGTTACTATACCTATAAAAACCAGGTGAGCAGGAGCATACGGTTTATTGATTAAGCCGTAAATTAAGTTTCCTCCTGTTCCCAACCATACTGGATCACCTTCTGTACCTGCAGCTGAGGTATCTAATCCTGCTAAAAGACCTTCTGTTACTACATTGGCAAATCCATTTGTAGAAACTGTGGCATCCAAAAGACCCATAGTCTTACTAGATGTGGCCTCAGAAGCATTAGAAGCCAAACCAACAATCATATTGGTTCCGTCTGCACTAGTTACGTAGACTGCTTGACCTTTGTTAATCGCTACACCAGCTTTAACTTGGTGTTGTAATCTAGAAGTGTAATCTACAGTACTGATTGTCCAGCTTCTGTTAGCTGTAAGATCATAACTTACACCGTTAATAGTTAACGTGCGAGATGTAGGAACATAGCCACTTAAACCTATGCCAGATGTAATA